>Ga0070741_10000702_pt1 | contig 114171 bp, 130 predicted proteins | sample Coa_R1_4_FD_66440 | JGI IMG/M metagenome (GOLD analysis project Ga0070741, IMG submission 66440) | Surface soil microbial communities from Centralia Pennsylvania, which are recovering from an underground coalmine fire - Coalmine... | ecosystem: Environmental > Terrestrial > Soil >... | reverse complement strand
CTTCGAACTCGGCAATCGCCTGGCGCTCCCACGCTGGTGCTTTGGTGAACTTCGACATCGGATACTTGTTGCCAGCGCCCCGGCTGACGTAGAAAGCCCGGTGCTTGCGATTTCCCTTCGGACCGGTCATCACATTCTCGAACCACTCGACGCTGATCGATACCGTGCGTGGACGTACGCGGACGCCGTACTTGTTCCATTCGGAGTACGGGCGGGTCCGCTTAACCTCCAGTGCCAAATCCCAGAAGCGGCGCACGATGTCCTGCGCCTCCGTTTGTAGCCGTGCCTGCGCTTCCCGTAGCTGTTGTTTGATCTGCACGAGATTCTTGTCTCCGTAGAAGTACCTACCTTTTACGATCGATAGTTCCGGAGTCGAAACTTTGCTGTTAGGCGTCCGTTCCGTAGAAATTCATTTCTACCGAGGTACTGGTTCTCGCTATGGGTGAGGCGCTATTGTGCATTCTCTCTTTGGTAGAAATGAGCCTATCGAGCGTCGTCCTCTTCGACAGTTCCTGCCCGGTGAAAATCTATCGGCCCTCGTCCGTATTCGGCCTGCTTTTCGTTTCACTACGCGATCAAGACTCTAGCGTTACGCAACGATCGTCAGCCGCCAGTAAGTTCTGTTTTTGGCCATTTAGAGCCGGCCAGCGAGTAAGCCCGCTCTGATAGTAATTCGTTACGCCGAATTCTCGCCTCTGTGAGTCGTGTAGCTCTGTAGAAGCGGCCCAGTCGCTGTGCAGAGCACATTGATCTTTTTGTGAACTGCATGATGCGAGATCAGGCGCTGTACGGCAGGTCCAGTGCACTTGCAGAGCACTGCCGCTTTTGAAAACGACTCAATGAAATCAGGAGGACGCGCTCATGTACGTGGTCGGCCTAGACATCGGCTATTCCAACCTCAAACTTGTAATGGGCGACGCCTATGCAGATCGCCCAAACCGATCGATTGTCATGCCTTCCGGCGCTGGCCCGATCAGCTACATGCCCCAGCGGCTGGGCGGCGACGATCGACCAAAAGACTTTATCCGCGTGATCGTCAGCGGCGAAGAATGGGTGGCGGGAGTAGAGCCGGGTCGGCTGCAGGCAGTTGACCGCGAACTGCACAAAGACTACTTCAGGACGGACGCCTACACAGCCTTGTTTCATGCAGCCTTAATTCAGGCAGATCGGGCCGTCATTGACCACTTGGTGACTGGTCTACCGGTCTACCAATACCAAGACAACGACGCGAGGGAGCGGCTGCAGAAATTCATGACAGGCACTCACAACCCGGCCGGCGAACGCATGGTCAAGGTTACGAAGGTGTCCGTACTGCCCCAGCCCGCCGGCGCGTACATGGATTTGTTACGCGGGTTTGAAGACATCGAGCTTCTTGACGAAGGGAGAGTTCTAATCATCGACCCCGGCCTTTTCTCCGTCGACTGGGTGACTTTAGAGGGCGGCGAAATCCGCGGTGCGTCATCCGGGACTTCGCTCAAAGCGGTTTCGGTGCTCCTCGAAAAGGTTAACGACCTGATTGCGGAGGACCACCGTGGCCGGGTGGGCGTCGATCAGCTTGAAAGGGCGCTGCGGCGGGGCGGCTCGAAAGTGCTGCTCTACGGCAACCGCATTGAGCTTGAGCCTTATTTGAACAAGGCGGTGGAACAGGTGGCCGCCGAGGCTTTGACGTCCCTCAGACAGGCAATGCGTACGGACGACCGGAACATCGATGTCGTGATGATCGCGGGAGGCGGCGCCGAAGCCTATCGCGAAGCGGTCGTGGAGATATTTCCTAAGTCTCGCGTCTTTGTTCCAGATGAGCCAGTGCTATCGAACGCGCGCGGATTCTGGTTGTTCGGCATCTAGCCATGCGCGTCGTCACGTACCTCACCGAAGGTTATCGGGAGCTTATCGAGGAGATGAAACGCGTGCCTGCTAAACAGCGCTCGGAGCGTTTCCGGCTGCTTGCAAGCATCGGTTTACTGACCTTACGCGGAACATGGGGCGCTTCTACCCCGCCTGCGACCCGTGGGCAGACCGAACAACTAAGCAATAAGCCGCCGTTCGAATCGCGCCGGACGAAGCTGCGAGACAAGCTCCAGAGGAGCCTTAGCGATGACGCGAATAAAACTTAGCTTCAAACCAGTGAAACTTAACAGAACGGACAACCGGGTTGATGTTGTTCCCGAACCGTAAGGTAATTTACTCGGCAAGATCGGCATTCAACCAGCTTGGCCTCGCCGTTCAACCAGTCCGTCACCAAGCGCCACATTTCCGTGATTGACAGCTGCTGGCACTCGGTAGGGAATAACTTGCGGCTCTTCCAGGCATGGTAGATATCGTAAGCCCGAATAAATTCGGTCACATCCAGATCTCGGCGACTCACGGAACTGTCAGAAGCGACGCCCTTATAGAGCAGGACTGCCAGCGAGGCGTCGATCAATCGGATTCGTGAGCTGATAATGGTATAAGCCTGTGGAGCCGGGCCGCTGGGCGACTTCCGGTCGTGCAGCTGACGAAACAATTGCCGGGTTGCCGTTATTTCAATTCCGGTTTCCCAAGTGATGATTGTCGCACGCAACCCTCGTTTGGCGAGCTCGATCGCGAGGCCCATTGCATCATGGCGCTCGATCGAAATGGTCTTGCGACGCGATTTATATCCGGCTAGTGCGCCGCTCATTTTTTTCCTCCACTCTTTCGACCTGCGCGACTGTTTACGCTTGCACCAACGTCGCGCAACAAGGCTTGCGCAATTGACTTCCGATCAGGCGATGAAGCCCCGTTGACTTTTAGCCATTGCTTTAGCGCTTCTCTGGGCGCAAAGAGCGCCACGGGCGATTTCGCGCCCTCCCAGAGTTCGGCAAGAGGTTTCTGTTTGAGTGCGATCACCTCTTCTTCCGAAAGACCAAAGGCAAAAATGGCAGCCTTCACATCTGCCATCGCGACTTCGCGTGCAGCCTCCAGCCACAGCCTATTCAGCTCTTCGACCAGGGGAGCGATGTCGGCGGCGCTACTCATTCGACGTTACCCTTTAGCCGCACCAAGTTGGCGTAGACCTGAAGTACGGCGCGGCCGTACTTTCTGGCCTTGGCTTCATTCCAGGAGTGGTAGCGGCCGACCCCGAGTTCGATGTCACCGGGTGCGGAATCGATTGCCTCGCGCAGTATCCTGGCGCCTAGATGAACGTTGGTCCGTGGCTCGAGAAGATCGGCGAGGCCGCGCACCCGGTGCCCGTGCCAAAACGTGGAGATCTGCATGATCCCGACGTCGACGTTACTTGATTCAAGGGATGCCAGGCGCAAAAGGCCGACGGCTTCCAGCCGCGACTTGGCAAAAACCGCGCCCGCGTCCGTTCTCAGTGCCCACGGCCACGGCGCTACGGCGTCCCGGCCGGCGAACCGCCTAGATTCCATGAGGGCGACGGCGTACACCAGATAAGCGTCTAGACCAAAGGCATCGCCGGCCGCTTCCCATGTGGTCTCCCGCAATTCCAACGCCTGCCCAGCGTTGCTGCACGCCATTCCGGCACCGAACAGTACAGCTAGCACCCATCCAATGGGCTTACATGGGGTTGCGGCTCGCTTCATTGTATTTTTGCATTAGCGTGTTTAAGCTAGTGTATATACGTTTTTACGCTTTTCAAGTTTCCGAACAGCGGCCAAAGGAACCAAGAAGAAATGAAGAAAGAAAAAGGCAGCGAACGCGAACCGGTCAGCGGCGACGCAAAAAGGAACTGGCTTGCGGAAATTGATAGCGCCGTTGATTTTAAGCAGAGGATGTACTTGTGCTCTGAATTGGTAGGTAGCGTGAACGCGCTCGCCAGTGCGGCCGGTATCAGTCAATCGGGTATCCGGAATTATTTCGCCGGAAGCGACCCGAATCGCGAAATTCTTTCGCGGCTCGCGCGTGCCGCGGGCGTGCGCTTCGAGTGGCTAGGGGAAGGAACGGGACCGATGCGAGAACTACCTCCGATATTGGTCCACAGCGTTCTCCAGGCCTATCGGAATTTCTGCGTTGAGCATTCCGTGACCGATTCGATCAAATCCAAGCGCCGCTTCGTAGCCGAATACAACGGCGGGACTGTGAAGGATGCAAAGGACCTGAACCGCCTTCTACCCCGCATTGCCCTGATCGAGTTGAAGGACTGGACTTCCGAAACTGGTATCGGCACGACAGCGGGAGCGTATACCCAAGTGTCTGAAGTGATGTCGAAGAGCGCTTTCGGATCAAAACCTACGAATCAAGAGCACGTGATATTTAGCACGGACTGGCTTGCGTCGGAGCTTAAAATCAAACCCGAACACATCAGCCAGTGGCGCGTCGAAGGCGAAGCTATGGCGCCCACTATTTGCCCGGGCGACCTCGTCCTCATCGATCGTACTGCTTCCACAGGTCTGCCGGTAGATGGCATCTATATCGTTAGACTAGATGACGTCATTCTTCCGAAACGTGTCCAGTGGATGGGACAGAAACGCATCCTCCTTAAAAGTGACAATAGTGCCTACCGAGACGTCGAACTGGATTTGGACCGCCAAGATGGCGGGGGACCTCGTTTTTCAATCATCGGGCGAGTGGTTTGGTTCGGACGACGGATTTAAGAGCGTTTATGACTACCAGGGACACCAGGGACACCAGGGACACAATGCCGAGCTTCGCGGAACGAGAAGCAGCGCGACGATATCTCGCCGAGATCAGTACGCTGCTGCACGACCGTCCCGGTGCGCCTGGTCGTCGGATCTTTAAACGGTTGCATCAGACACAGGTCACTCCGGGTATCACCGAGAAGCTCCGCGGAATACAGGTTGTCCTGGAGGCAATTGCGTCCGGAAAGCGGACCAGTTTAAACCGCCGGGGACTTGCCAATTGGTGTGACAGCGTACTCGCCGAAGCCCGTAAATCGCGCGGGAGGCCGGCCCGATACGGCAGGAAGATTTTCCCTGTGGCGCTGCATGGGACGCTCGCGGCTGGTGGGCTTTTGTTCGCCCTCGCTCTTGGCTTGAGCGGGGCTCTACTCTTTCCGCTCGTATCATTAATATGGATCGGTTATGTCTACTGGATTTCAGCCAGCAAAGTGTTGCCGTGTCTGCATTCCAATCGACCTCCGGCAAGGGGAATTATGAATACTCAGACTAGTTGGTTTCGCAAAGCAGCCGTCGCGCTCGTACTGATAGCCGCCACGGTAATTCTTGGTATCACGCTAGGCGTCGGCGGAGTTATTTTCGCCGTCCTGATCGGCATCGCTGTGGTGCTGCGCGCAAAACTCAGACACGCGAAACCCGCACCGCTACCGGAGGCTAGCCCCGATGAAATTAATCCTGCGACAGGATCGCCTATGATGCCTGGCGGGCTCGTTGACGCCCGGGGCAATCCTTGGGGCATGAGAAACCGCGACTAAAGGCGACGTTATACGGCGGTGAACTGAAAATCTGCGTGTCGGCGGTTCAATTCCGCCCCTGGCCACCAAACAATCAAAGAGTTGCATCGAGCCCTCCGTACGCTGTAACTCTCAGTAAGCGCCCGGTAAGCAAGAGACCCCCGCCCTGCCGGCGGCGAAATGTCCGGCATCAATCTTCCCGGGCAGCAAGTGTCGTAATGATGGGGCACGCAACGGCTCTGTTCCCCTTGGTGACGTCACACTTTCCGATTAACTCTTTGAGTACTCGACGCAGCCGGTTAAGGTCGGCGAGGCGTGCTTCGACGAGCGCTAGCTTCTCCGTCGCCAACGAGCGGGTCTTTTCGCAGCTCCTTCCGTCTTCGAGCATGAGCAACCGACCAACCTCTTGGAGTGTAAATCCAAGCTGTTGGGCGCGTTTGATAAACCGAACGCGGGCTACCGCGTCCTCGCTGTAGCGTCTAAACCCATTCGGCGGCTTCTTGGGCTGTTCCAAAAGCCCACGACGGTGGTAGAAGCGGATCGTTTGGATATTTACGTCCGCGCGGCGGGCGACCTGTCCAATGGTCAGCGAGCTATTCATGGGATCCTCTCTTGCCGCAAACCTGTACGACTTGACCCGGTACTATGGTACACACCTCATTATTATATCGTGGCTAGGTCGGATAGCGTGTCGAGAGAGTTCGTGCAACCCAAATCGGGAACGGCTGCGCTCACTGGCGGCACGCTGGCGGCGCTTGCCGCCTCGGTCTGCTGCTTGGGCCCGCTCGTGCTGGTCATGCTCGGCATCGGTGGTGCCTGGGTCGGGAACCTCACAGCGTTTGAACCCTATCGGCCGATCTTTATCGGCGTGGCCCTCGTGTTCCTTGGGCTTGCCTATCGTCGCATTTACCAAGCGAAGGCCGACGACTGTGCACCTGGGACCATGTGCACGACGACCCGCGTACAGCGCGGCTACAAACTTTTGTTCTGGTCGGTATCCGCATTGGTGCTGTTGGCCATAGTATTTCCGTACCTCGTCCCTCTCTTCTATTAGGAGATCGCTATGTTTCGAACCTCCGCTTATCTACGACTGCTCGCGTTACTGACGGTTCTCGGTTTGGCAGGAACCGCACTAGCCGCAGTGAAAACGGCAACCTTATCGGTACCGGGCATGAATTGCGCGGCGTGTCCGATCACGGTCAAGAAAGCGCTGGAAAGAGTACCAGGCGTAGCCAGCGTGAAGGTCACGTACGAACCAAAGGAAGCGGTCGTGACGTTCGATGACAGCAAGACCAATGTGGAAGCGCTGCGCAAAGCGACGGCCGATGCGGGTTATCCGTCCGAGGTGAAGAAGTAGGCCGGTTCCGGCGCGCTCTTACTTTGGGTGTACGCAGGGTAGACCTCGCTCAGACGGAGATATGAGATGAGCAGTTTGGTATTGCAGATTATCGGAATGACCTGCCACAGCTGCGCGGATCACGTCAAACGCGCACTGCTCCAAGTGCCAGGGGTACATCATGCCGAAGTGTCCTACGCCGAAGGACTGGCCCGCGTGAAGAGTGAGCCTACCCTCGATGCGACGACACTGTTCGGCGCGGTGAAGACGGCCGGTTACACCGCCCTGCTGAAGAAGATGCCGGCTACGAACCACGAGGGCGGCTTGGTAGACAAGGTGCTCGACTGGGTGGGCGCCGGCTCACAACGCAGGGCGAACCCCAATACGAACCTGCACGTCGCGATCATCGGCAGCGGCGCGGCGGCGATGGCGGCCGCCTTGAAGGCGGCCGAGGGCGGTGCGCGTGTGACGCTGATCGAGCGCGGTACAACCGGCGGCACCTGCGTCAATGTAGGCTGCGTACCGTCCAAGATCATGATCCGCGCGGCCCACATCGCGCATTTGCGCCGGTACAGTCCGTTCGATGCCGGGCTGCCTGCCGCATCCTTCGTCGTGCACCGCGACCGGTTGGTAGGGCAACAGCAGGCGCGCGTCGATGAATTACGCGGCGCCAAGTACGAACGCGTGCTGCAGGAAAACCCGGCCATCACGCTCGTGCGCGGCGGAGCGCGCTTCAAGGATGCGCACACACTTACGGTGACGTCGGCAGCGGGCGGCGAACAGGATATCGGTTTCGACCGGGCGCTCATCGCGACGGGGGCGAGCCCCGTGATTCCGCCGGTGCCCGGCCTTTTGCAGACGCCGTACTGGACGTCGACCGAGGCACTCATCGCCGAGCAACTGCCGAAGCACCTCGTCGTTCTCGGTGCGTCAGTCGTGGCCGTCGAGCTCGCGCAGGCGTTCCTGCGCCTGGGCGCGCAAGTAACGATGATCGCTCGCTCCGCGGTGCTCTCCAAAGAAGACCCGGCGATCGGCGCCGGCCTGCAAGCGGCGCTCGAAGCCGAAGGCATGCGGATTTTGACGCATACGGCCACGCAGCGGGTCGATCACGACGGCACGAGGTTCGCGGTCGACACCAACAACGGCCGCATCGAGGGTGATCGGCTGCTCGTGGCTACCGGACGCCGACCCAACACTGAGGGGTTGGGCCTAGCGACGGTTGGAGTTCGCGTTGATAAGAACGGGGCGATCGTTGTTGACGATGACCTTCGCACCTCCGTGCCCCATATTTACGCCGCCGGCGATTGCACCACTCGGCCGCAGTACGTTTACGTCGCCGCCGCGGCGGGAACGCGCGTGGCGAGCAATATGCTCGGCGGAGATACGGCGTTGAATTTAAGCACCATGCCGGCAGTGATCTTTACCGATCCCCAAGTGGCCACGGTTGGGCTTAGCGAAACGGCGGCGCAAGCGCAGGGCCTGGACGCCGAGAGCCGCACGCTTTCGTTGCGCGAAGTTCCACGAGCGCTCGCGAACTTCGACACCACAGGTTTTATCAAGCTGGTGGCGGAACGGAAAACGGGCCGGCTTTTGGGCGCGCAAATCCTCGCGGCCGAGGCCGGGGAAATGATTCAAACCGCGGCGCTGGCGATACGTAACGGCATGACCGTACGGGACCTGGCGGATCAACTCTTTCCCTATCTGACGATGGTGGAAGGACTGAAGCTTTGTGCCCAGACGTTCTTTAAGGATGTGAAGCAGCTGTCGTGCTGCGCCGGTTAGGCGATATCGATGAACCTTCAGAGGAGACGGTATGATGAATACTTCGAGTGGTCGCGTGCTTGTCCTTGCTCTGGCACTCTTGCTCAACCTACCCGCCGCTGGTGCTGAGACCCGCGACAAAGCGCGAATGACCGATCCCGACACCATATCTGCCTTCTGCCCAGTCAAATCGCCAGGGCAGTTGTGCACTCACGGCACTGCCGACTTATTGAAGCTGGAAGGCGTCAAGCGTGAACAATGGATCGCCGCAGTACGCCGCTATAATAAGCAGGTGCAAGACGGACAGGCGCGAATACTTGAAGAAGCGCGCGGCATCTTAACTCCCGAGCAGACGACCCTCGTGAAATCTTTTTTTGATCCCGCCTCAGCTAAACCTTAGCGGGCTCCTCGTAATAAAGGATAGGAAGCAGCCTCGTGCTGCATGGAACAAGGAGAGTCGTTTCAATGACTCCATTAGCGAGTTCGAACGCGGCGAGCGCAACGTCTGCTGCCAATATCGCTGAGCTTGCTACTACTGTGAAGCGACTGCTTCCCGAGCTGGATGCGCAGGAGCAGAGAGTCGCCGTCACGCTGTATCAATTGCTGGCCCAAGGGAGGCCGGTCAACCCGAAAGACGCGGCCATGTTACTCGGCATGCCGCTTAACCAGATCGAGGGCATGCTGAGTCGGTGGAATCCCTTCGTCATGCCACGAAGGTTCCCATTCGGCTCACCGTGGCACCCGAGGGTGTCATGCACCGCGAGCCGGTAGATACCGTCGTATCGTTCTTGATCCCAGACGGGATTCGCGTCCGAGAAAACATTGTCGGCCACTTCTGCCACTTCGTGCACTTTTTCAGCTTACCCGCGGTAGCCGAGCCGCCCAATGGTTATCAGCGCACCCCGAAGCGTTCCTCCTCTCCTTGGACGATGCGTACGCCCTCGGTCAAGCTCTCAGCGTGGTCCAATATAACGCCGGACGATAAGCCAGAACGGGTGACACGCCGGGATAATGACGATGGCGGGCGGCATGCGGCTCACACCATATAACCGATGTCGGAGGCACCGGTCGGGTAGCCGAACATCGTCGTCCTAACAGCGTCGGCGGTCAGTCCTTGCCGTATGACCAGGGCGAAAATATTGATCACTTCATCTACGTGCGGACCGACGAGGTGCGCCCCCAGCACCCGGTCGGTTTCCTTATCGACTAATACCTTGAACCCGTAGGTCGGCTCGGCAACGCGGCGGGCGGTGTACCAGTCGGACGCCTTTTGTGACTTCATACGAAATTCGAGCCCGCGCTCGCGCGCTTGCGCCTCGCTTAAGCCGACCGCCGCAATCGGCGGGACGGTGAAGGCAACGCTCGGCACGCCGGTATAGTCCGGCTTGCGCGTGTTGCCGTGGAGCAGGTTCGCCGCCACGATCTTCGCGTCGTAACTTGATACGGGCGTGAGCGGCGGGCCCATTTGCGCCGCGTCGCCGGCTGCATAGACGGCGGGGTTCGAGACGCTCTGCAGATAATCGTTCAGCTCCAGCCGGCCCTTCTTCACCGTCACGTTCGCCGCGGCAAGATTCAACGGCTCGAAATTGGGGGCGCGGCCGGCGGCATGAACGACCAGATCCGCTTCAATCGTGCTCGATTTCCCCTGGGAGGAGGCGCGGACGGAAAACGCGTTGCCGGTCTTTTCTATCGCCTCGACCGTGGTTCGCGTGCGCACGTCGACGCCGATTCGGCGGAACTTCTCCATGAGCCAGTCGACCAGATCCGGATCGAAGTGTGTCAGCATGCGCTCGCCCCGCTGCAGGATCGTGACCTGCGCTCCAGCGCGGGCGGCGATATGCGAGAACTCCGCGGCGATGTAGCCGCCGCCGACCAGCACCATGCGGCGCGGCAACCTCTCCAGGTTGAGAAAATCCTCGTTGGTCACTAGATGTTCTTCGCCGGGGATTCCCATTTTGACCGGCTCCGCCCCGGCCGCGAGCAGGAAATGGCGGCCTTCGAGGTCCGCACCATCGACTTTCATCGTGTTCGGTCCGGCGAAGCGCGCCTGCCCGTGGAAGGTATCGATGCCTTTCTCGGCGTACATCCGCTCGTGCTTCTCAGGGATAGGGTCGGTGAAGCTGCGCTTGAACGCGATCAACTCCGGCCAGTCGATGTCCAATTTTCCGGCGACACCGTGTTTCCGCATCCGCGACGCCCAGTCAATGGCCTCCGCACCGGAGACCAGCATTTTCTTGGGATCGCATCCGCGCAGCGCGCAGGTGCCACCGAACGGCCGGAAGTCGATCACCGCGACGCTCCAACCGGCGGCGCGCACGCGCATGGCGGCGACCATCGCGGCGGTGCCGGTTCCGACGATCACGAGGTCGTATTTCTTTGCCATGGCTCAGCTCCATCGCCCGGGAAGGGCGGCAACGAATGTTTCTCGAAAACGCTATGCATCCCAGAACGCCGGCAGGATCGACGCCGCGGACGACGGCCGGCGTTCACGACCGCGCCTGGGTGGCTCCCCATTCAGCGTTCGCGCGCCGCCGGTGACTTCCGCCGCGCGCGTCGCGCGCTCGCCGTGCGTGCCGGAAAGCGCGGCTGCGCCGCCCTTTTCGTGCAGCAACAACCTAATGGCGCTATTGATCAGTGCAAGGTGAGTGAAGCCCTGCGGAAAATTGCCGAGAAAGGCCTCGGTCGCCGGATCGATTTCTTCCGCGTACAACCCCCACGTCATTGCTTTTCGCGATTAGACGTTCGAACAGGGCGCGCCCCTCATCGGCACGCCCGGCGAAAGCAAGCGCATCGACTAGCCAGAAGCTGCAGATGAGGAACGCCCCCTCCGCGCCCGGCAGGCCGTCATGGGTCAGGTAGCGCCGGACGTAATCGACCACGCGCAGCTCTCGTTCTACCGCCTCGAGCGTGCGCCTAATGACCTCCTTTTCGATCGGAAGATCCAGGGCACATGTGAGCAAAAGCGAAGCATCCGTTTCCTTGAATCCGAAAGCCTGCGTCAGGTAGCCGCCTGCCCGATCGACGCCTCGTTCCCTAATGGCGGCAAGGATCGCATCCCGCGTCTTCGACCAGATCCCGTTCGCGCCGCTCAGCCGAAGCGCTCGATCGAGCGCGACCCAGCACATGATCTTGCTGTGCAGATGATGGCGCGGCTCGCAGCGCATTTCCCAAAGCCCCTGGTCGGGTTCCTTCCAGTGCAGGACCACATAGTCCGCGATCTCGCGGGTCATCCGCTCCTGGGTCGCATCGCTTGGCGCGCCGAGCTGGCGCAGCATGAAAAGCCAGTCGAGAACCTCGCCATAAACGTCGATCTGGCGCTGGCGGTAGGCGGCATTGCCTATCCGCACAGGCCGGCTCTTTAGATAGCCTTCGACGTGATCGAGGGTTCGCTCCGGCAGCTCGGTTTCGCCCCCGATACCGTACATGATCCGAAGACTGGGGAGCGTGCCGATGCAGCACAGCCGCTGGAACTCGCAGAACCGGCGGGCCTCTGCGCTGTAGCCGAGCGGCGCGAGCGCGTTGAGGACGAGGCTCGAGTCGCGCAGCCAGCTGAAGCGGTAGTCCCAGTTGCGCTCGCCGCCCGGCGCTTCGGGGAGCGACGTCGTCGGCGCCGCGACGATGGCGCCGCTCGGCGCGAAGGTCGAGAGCTTGAGCATCAAGGCGCTGCGATGAACAGCGTCGTGGTACGGCCCGTCGTAGCAGCAAAGCTTCAGCCACTCTTCCCAAAACGCGCGCGTAGTCGAGAGCAGCGCGGCCACTTCGCCGATTGCGAATGCGTGCTCACTTGCCTTTGTCGAAACGATGAAATTCTGGGTGCCGCCAGCGGCGATTTCGATCGAGGAATCTAACGTACCGACGACATCGGCGCGATCGATGATAAGTCCCGCTTCAACCGCTGCACCATGCGGCCGGGTTCCGCGGGACGTCGGCGCAAACTCGGCGGCAGCCGATTTGAACCGCACCCGCAGAGATACACGGCCTTCAAGGCCCTGGACGATTCGCACCAACCAGCTCGGCGCATTGAGGTTGGCGTAATCGTCGGCTGGCGCGCCGGGCATCCGGCCCACCGGCATGAAGTCCGTGAGCGCAACCTGCCCGTGCGCGGTCCGGAACGTCGTGCGAAGAATATTCGTATCTGGCAAATAGGCGAGCTTCACCTCGTATTCGCTCTCCGGATGAATCTGAAAGAACCCGCCTTTCGCGGCGTCGAGAAGGCGCCAGAAGACGGGATCGGCGTCGAAGCGGCTGAGACAACACCAATCGACACTGCCGTCCGTGGCGACCAGCGCGGCACCATGACAGTCGCCGATCAGCATAATCGCGGATCGGCCGGTAGGGGCGGCTCTCGCGGTCATGCTGGACGCCTCGTACCGAGGGGCGTACACCGAATTCTTCGTGGGCAGCCATTGCGGTGACTTCATCCGCGGCGACCGTCCCCGATCGACTTACTCGCCGGCCGCAACCGGCAGGCTTCATTGCGCGGGCAGGTCGGACAGCCGCGTTTGAGATGCCAGACGAACCCCACAATCCCCAGCACGGCTAGAACGCCACCTAGCAGCGGCCAAGCGGGAGCGAGAAACGCAAGCGAAACGCCGGATAGCAGCAGGAGCGGGATCCCGCAACAGAGAAGGTGCAGAACCACAAACAGCGCAAATGCGGCGCCACGGTCGGTTCCGGATTGATCATCGGCCATCGACGCTCCTTCGCTGGCGACTTCCTATGCAGATGCTGAGCAGTGCGATCAGAGTGGCATCATAAGGCTGAAGCCATGCCCAATGCGGATGTCGGATAAGGCCGATTCCGCCATCCACGAAAGTCGTATCAACCGCCCTCTCGGAACTTGGGATAGAGCATCATCCCGCCGTCGACGAAAAGCGTCGTGCCGACGACGTAATCCGAAGCATCGGATGCGAGCCACACCGCGGCTTGCGCCACGTCCTCCGGTTCCCCGATGCGCCCGTAAGGAATCAGTTTGAGAAGCTTGGCGCTCGCCGCGGGCGTCTCCCAGGCCGCGCGATTGATATCGGTTTTGATCGCCCCGGGGGCGATGGCGTTCACCCGAATCTTCTCGGGCGCCAGCTCTTGCGCCATCGTCTGCATCAGCATTTTGAGACCGCTCTTCGCGACGGCATAGTTCGCGTGGCCGGCCCACGGGATTTCCTGATGGACCGAGCTCGTGAAGATGACTTTCCCGAGCGCCTTTGAACGGCCTGGGTCATGTCCTTGCCGGCGGAAACAACGCACCGCCGCTTGCGCACACACGAACTGACCCGTGAGGTTCACCTCGAGCACTTGTTGCCATTCGGCGAGACTCATCTCGGTAAACGGCTTGTCGCGCTGGATGCCGGCATCAGCGACGACGATATCGACGCCGCCGAAGTGTTCCGCCACGGCGTCGAACAGGCCCGCGCAATCATCAGGCTTGGAAACGTCGGCCTGGTAAGCGAATGCCTGTCCGCCACGGTTCTTGAGCGAGGCGACGAGTTGCTCGGCGGAGGATTGATCGGAGCGGTAATTGACCACGACGCTGGCGCCCGCTTCGCCCAAGCCCTGCGCGATCGCCTTGCGATACCGGAGCTTGCCCCGGTAACCAAGGTCCTTTGCCCTTCGAGTACACGGGTTGTCATGACATCGTGCGCCTATGATGACTTGAGAACGTACCAGCTTCTGCCCAGTTCGCGGGCAGGTTGTGAGCTGTCATCGGTAATGTAAGGGAAGAGGGTATCCCCAGTACCTAGGTATAGAATCAATCGGGGTAGACGTTGATGGTATCCGGACGGAGCGATGGACTTAGTCGATTGGAAGCGTGCGTCGGTGGCGACGCTCCATAGTCACCGAAACCGGGCGCACTTTCACGTTGTCCTAATAGAAACTAACAGGGTAGCGTTTCGCGATTCCTGCTTCCGCCAGATTCCCACCTCGCACCATTCCATTCGAGGAGCGGGCGTCTATCAACTATCGGGATTCGGTGAAAAATGATTTTCTCTGTCATCGCAGCTTGCCTGCCTGCACTGCTCGATCTCGATCTGGACGGTGGTATGGGTGATGCCGAAACGGGAAGCCACCATGTCGGAAGCGGCGCGGAGCACGTCCTGCTCCTTAGAATTTGGCGCTGCCACTACATGCGCCGAGAGGCTGTTCTTGCCGCTCGTGAACGCCCAGACGTGCAGATCGTGCAGCGCCGTGACGCCCGGGACAGCAAGCAGCGCCTGTTCGATCTCATCGAGCTGCAAACCCTCCGGCACGCCCTCCAATAGGATATTGATGCTCGCCTTGAGCAGCGTCCAGGTACGTGGCAACACCCAAAGACCGATCGCAACGGCGACAAGCGGATCGACCCATGCCCAACCGGTAAAATAGATGAGAACGGCCGCCACGATCACGCCGACCGAGCCCAGCATATCGCTCCAGACCTCGAGGTACGCGCCTTTGACGTTCAGACTAGTCGTGCTGCCGGCACGGAGTAACGACATTCCAATAATATTAACGGCGAGTCCAAGACTCGCGATCACAAGCATTCCGATTGACTGCACCTCCGGCGGCGTCAAAAACCGTTGGTACGCTTCGTACAGAATATAACCGGCGACCAGGAAGAGCACCGAGGCGTTGAACGTGGCAGCGAGAATTTCGAAACGATAATAGCCGAAGGTGCGTTTGCGATCGGCCGCCCGTTTCGCAATACGTAGGGCCGCGAGCGAAACGGCAAGCGCCGCTGCATCGGTAAACATATGCGCCGCATCGGAAGAGCAACGCCAGACTGTGCGTGAGCAACCCGCCGACCACTTCGACGACTACGAAGCCGGCGGTCAAGCCTAAGGTTAACCACAGGCGGCGCTCGTTGCTGCCTGACACAATCCCATGAGTATGACGGTGATGATCTGTGCTCATTGCTAAAGATCGCCTCGCAAATTTTCCGTTTTTACACGGTGCTTTCCGCGACGAGATCAGACACTTTTCGAGCAATCGCGGTTAGTGCCTCGTAATACCGATCTTCCCGTAACAGTCGTGGCACTTCGCGCACTGTCTCGCTATTTTCCAGCGGCTTGAGCAGCCGGACCAACTTTCGGCTCGGCAACACGCGTAGCGCCCTGTCTTCCTTGGCAATTACAACAAACACGAAGCGCCCTCCTTCCTGAATCCGACCGCTGTTTAGCCAACGGTCCGCTAAACGCTGCGCATAGTCCTCAACACTCTCCGGAGCCACCGTAGGCATAATGACCACGATGATCTTCGTGCGTGTCTTTTCTTCGATCTCGGCCAGCAAGTTCGACAAGACGCGTCCCTCTGCTATCGACATTACGCCCACGGCATCGCTTACTTGACGCAACAACGGCGGGAGCGGCTGTAGCGTTGGCTGGTTCTGTGCGCGTAGCCCCGGTTCCGTCGATGCGAACAAGCCAAGAGAGGCAACCGCAGCGATGAACACCTTTGCCCGGTATCGTCGAGCCAGTGCTCGCAGAGAGGTGAAGCTCATGTCTGCCTCGTTACAGCGTGCCGGCCTCCACGCTAGTGACCCAGTACTGGCTACGACCGGCGATACCGAGGTGACTCTCGCGCAATGCACTAAGTACGGCCTCCACATCCTTTTCCCTGAGGATCAAATCGACGCGCGCATGCGGCGTATAGCCGACCACTAAATCGCGGGCGGAGAGTTCGGAATTGCGCTCATCCTGCGACCCGTGTTCCTCGACTTGGGTGAAGGTAAATCCCGACACTTGCGGTAAGCCGCGCAAAAAATCTGCAAGCGCTTGTTCGGTGTCGGCGTGAACGATAAGCGTCAGATTCTTCATGCAGCTTTCCTCTCACGTGCTTGGCCTGGACGTTCCGCCCGCGTTTCAAACCAGGCGTACAACGTCGGCAGCAGCACGAGCGTTAATAGCGTGGACGTGAAAAGTCCGCCGATGACGACCACGGCAAGCGGTCGTTGCAGCTCCGAGCCCGGGCCAGTGGCAAGCATCATCGGCACGAGACCGAGGCTCGCGATAAGTGCCGTCATTAGTACGGGCCGCAGTCGCCGTGCCGCCCCCTCCTTAACCGCGTCGAGGACGTCGTAACCGGCGTCCCGCAGCTGATTGAAGTACGCAACCATTACGACGCCGTTCAGTACCGCGACGCCAAACAGCGTGATGAATCCGACCGATGCCGGCACTGATAGGTAGAGGCCGGAGAGAAAGAGACTCACCACACCGCCGATGAGCGCGAACGGGATGTTGAGCAGAATTAGCCCAGCTTGGCGCAGCGACCGGAACGTCGAGAACAACATGAAGAAAATAAGCGCGATCGAAACTGGCACGACGACGGCGAGACGGGCGGCGGCGCGCTGCTCGTTCTCGAACTGTCCGCCGTAAACGATCTGGTAGCCGGCTGGAAGCTGCACTTTCTGTTCGATCGCGGCTTTAAGCTCCTCGACGAAGCTGACGACATCGCGGCCTTCGACGTTGCTGCGGACAGCGACGAAACGTCGGGCCGACTCTCGGCCTATCTGGACGGGCCCATCGACAACGTCGATGTCGGCGACGTTACCGACCGGCACTAACGCCCCGCCACCGGTCTTGAGCGTCAACCGCCGAATGGCGTCAGCCGACGTCCGCGCGTTCTGCGGATAGCGCACGAGCACACTGGTACGGCGGTTGCCTTCGATAATCTCGGTAGCTACCTTGCCGCCGACGGCGGTCTCAACCACGTGATTCACGTCCTCACTGTTCAGCCCGTAGCGCGCCAGATCTTGCGAGCGCACGGCGATTCTTAAGTAGCCTTGACCCGAAAGGCGCGCACGGAAAACATCGGACGCGCCCGGCGTCGCTTTGACGATTTCCTCGATCTGATTCGACTTCTCCTCCAGCACGGCGAGATCGTCGCCGAAGAGCTTTACGGCGACCGCCGCGCGTACACCGGTCAACATTTCCGAGACACGCATATCGATCGGCTGGCTAAAACCCGCCTCGACTTTCTCCTTAAAGGGCTCAAGCGTCTCACGCAGCTTCCTATGCAGGCCCTCTAGATCCACGCTCCATTCATCGCGCGGTTTGGTCTGCAGGAAACAGTCGGTCTGGTAAAAGCCCATGGGGTCGAGCTGCAGCTCATCGGCGCCACTGCGGCAGACGACTCCCTTCACTTCGGGAATCTTAAGAATTGCCTGTTGAACCGGTTGGTCGAGCGCGAGCGACGCTTCGAGCGAAATATCGGACGCCTTCTCCAAATTGACCACCGGCGTGCCCTCGTCCATCGCCGGGAGGAATTCCCGGCCGATATAGGGAAAAAGCGCGGCAGCTACGATAAGCAACAGGACCGCTGTCCCTACTGCCCATATGCGCCGGCGTAACGCGAAACGTACGACCGGGGCGTAGCCGCGTTTGAGCCAGGTGAGTAACCGCTCCTCCTTGTGCGCGCCCGAGCGCATGAGGTAACTCGCGAGCACCGGGATGACGGTCAGTGAAAGCAGCAGCGATCCGAGCAGCGCGAAACAAATGGTCACCGCGAGCGGCGCGAACATGCGGCCTTCGAGTCCCGTCAGACTAAAGAGCGGCAAAAATACGATAGCGATAATGAGGATGCCGGAGATAACCGGCGTCGCCACCTCGCTCGTCGCCCGGTAGACGACATGGAGGCGACTTACGCCGTTCGGTGCCTGCGCCAGCTGCGTATGAATGTTCTCTACAACGACGACGGCAGCATCGACAAGGATGCCGATCGCGATGGCGAGACCGCCGAGCGACATCAGATTCGCCGTGACACCGAAGGTACGCATTAGAACAAACGTCGCGAGCACCGAGAGCGGCAGAATCAGCGCCACGGTAAGCGCGGCACGCAAGTTGCCGAGCAGAAAGATCAGAACCAGCACGACGAGGATGACCGCCTCCCCCAACGCTTTCTGCACGGTGTTGACGGCAGTGGTAATGAGATCGGCACGATCGTAGAACGGTTCGATGGTGACGCCCTTAGGAAGCGTAGGTGCCAGGCGGGCGATTTCCTTTTTTACCGCTTCGACGACGATACGGCTGTTGGCCCCGACGCGCAGCAACACGAGGCCCGTTACCACTTCACCCTGCCCGTCCGCCGTCACGCCGCCATAGCGTGGGACTGCGCCGACCTGCACTTTAGCGACATCTGCCACACGTACTGGCACACCACTACGGGTGACGACCGTAATGCGTTCAATGTCGGCGACGCTACGCAACTGGCCGACCGTGCGCACGAGCAGCATTTTGTCTTCGCGGTTCACGCGGTCGCCACCGGCGTTGCGGTTATTCGCTGCAATCGCGCGCTCGACGTCCTCCACCGTGAGACCTTGTGCGGCGAGGCGAGCGGGATCGGGCACGACTTCAAAGGCGCGTACTAAACCGCCGAGCGAATTGATGTCGGCCACGCCCTCTACACTCCGCAGCCGCGGGCGAATGGTCCAATCCTGAATCAGGCGCAAGTCGCTCGTGCTATAGCCTTCGCCCTTGACCCGGTACATATAGATATCGCTTAGCGGCGTCGACACCGGTGCGAGCACTACCGTGGCGCCCGACGGCAATTCATTGCGCACTTCGTTCAAACGTTCAGCGACCTGAGCGCGTGCCCAGTAAATGTCGGTGCCGTCCTCGAAATCGATAATGATATTGGCGAGGGCAAACTTGACGGTTGAACGCATCAGCTGCTGGCGCGGAATGCCTTGCATTTCCATTTCGATTGGAAACGCCACGCGCGCCTCGATCTCCTCCGGTGCAAGCCCTGGCGCCTTTACCAGCACTTGGACTTGAGGCGGAGAAATATCCGGAAATGCGTCGATCGGCAACGTGCGAAAGGCCCACACGCCGCCCGCGATGAGAGCGGCGGCGGCGAGTAAGACGGTCAGCCGCTGAACGAGCGAAAAGCGAATGAGTGCGTCCATTAGCGCTGCTCCTCTGGACTTGCTATCAGGGAGCGTCCCGTGGCAAGGCGCAATTCCGCGTCGGCGATTTGCGCTTGACGAAGCAGTTCGAGGTAACGCGCCTGCGCGTCGTAATATGTGTTCGCGGCATCGACCAGCGCCAGCACATTCACCTCGCCGGTGTTAAAGCTGCGCCGTGCCAGTTCATGCAGCTTGCGCGCCGGCTCGATCAGGTTCTCTTGCACGCGCCCCGTCTGCTCGCGCAGGCGCGTCAACTCGACATAGCTGCGCTGCAGGCGCACCAGCACATCGCGGCGCTGCGCGTCGAGCTCCGCTTGCGCGCGGGTCGCTTCCGCCCGCGCTCGATCGACCGGACCGGTGTTGGCGCTCCAAAGCGGAATTTGCACGCTGATGCCGACCCCGATGACGTTACGGCGGGCGTCGTTCAATACATCGCGTTCGTGGAAGAGATTGAGCGCGGGGTCCGCGAGGCGCTGCGATTGCGCCGCGGCGATCTGTGCCGTCGCCGCCTCGTGCGCCCGGCGTGCCGCCGCGACGGCCGGGTGGCTCTCGAGCGCCTGCGTCAACGCTTCCAGCCCCGTGGGCGCGCTCGGAAGTGTCAGCGGGGCGACCTCTGCCGAGCTCTCGGGCGGCAATGCAAGGCGCGTACGCAGTGCGGCGAGAGCCTGTGCTTGCTCGCGCTCGGCGATCGCCACCGCTTGATTCGTTTCTTCGCGCAGAAGCGTAAGACGCGCGCGATCGAACGGTGCGAGATACCGTACCAGCCGGTCGCGACCGCGCTCGGAAACGGTGTCGGGATAGACCTCGGATTGGCGCTGGCGTGCGAGATTTAATTTCGCTTGGGCGAGCTGGACCTCGAAGAACGCCTCGGCCGTTTCCCGCTCGATCTGCAGCAGCCGAAAGCGGCGGCTTTCCTCGCTGCTCGCGAGCCGTCCTTCGGCAACGCGGCGCTCGCGCTCCAAGCGTCGCAACGGCAGTGGCTGGCTGAAAACGAGCTGGGTCAGATCCGTTCCACCGCGGCGGTCTTCTAGGCCGAGCCTATTGTCGGCACGCGCCTCAACGGTGGGATTCGGCCATGTGCCGGCTTGCTTGAGCTCACCGGCACGCACCGCTACGTCGGCTTCTGCCGCGCGCGCTTCGGGCGCCACTTCCAAACCGCGGCGGATCGCCGCTTCGAGCGTCCACTCGGCTGCAGCGGCAAGCGACCACGGCAACGAGAGCGCCGCTAGGACCAGGGCGCGCCATACAGAATTACAATCGGAAACCATCGCTTCACTCCTTCCCGCGCCGGCCACGTGCCGGCGCAGCGGTACGATCGCGACCCACACCTACAGGTGCGGATCAATGCACTATCGATCGGGAAGGATCAGAGTGGCGGAGCACGTAACGGCGGTCGCAAGGAGCACGAGCCGTTCGTTACCAGGGAAACGTCGAGTTTGTGTCGAAGATAGGTAGGCCGCCGAACGACGCCGAAAAGAAACAGCACCGTGACGAGGAAGACAAATGGAACATCCGAAGTGAACTTAACGAGCGTGGGGAACAACGGCACATGGGGATTGGTATCGCCTGCGCTGTCATCGGTGTGCGGAACGCTTTCTAAATGGGTGAGCTGATCCGTAACCGCCGCGTCGCTGGTGCCTGCGCTTGCCCATGGATGCACACATATGCGCCACCCTTGTGCAAGAAGCACAGCAAGTGCGATACAGAGCACTAACGTCAATCGACGGCTTCGGTGGCGAACGAAAGGGTGCATGCACTAAGTATATGAAGCAACCATCCGGGAAACAAATGTTATTGTGCTATCCGCTGCGTAGCGCATTGCGCTCACTCCGTAGCGTCCGGGGCCTGACGATGCATGCGCTGAACATCCAAAAGTATTTCTACCCCACCTTTCGCGGCCACAGCCGCGATCGCGAGACCGACGACTAAGTCGGGCCATGCCCGTCCGAGCCACATCACGAGCAAGCCGGCGAGCAGGACGCCGAAATTCGACAGCATGTCGTTGATGCTAAATGTCCAGACGGCGCGAAGGTTGACGTCCCCCGCACGGTGGCTCTTGAGGATTCTCAGACAAAGGATGTTCACGACGGCGGCGATGACTGCCATGGTGATTATCAGCGGGCCAACTGGCTCCGGCGTTCCGAACCATCGTCTGACAACATCGATCAAAATGCCGGCGGCAAGGACGAGCAACATCGAGCCGGAGAGGCGCGCCGCACGCACTTTCCACCGGGTGCCGCGGGTAGCGGCGTAGAGGCTGATGGCATAGACCAAGGCGTCTGACGTGTTATCCAGTGCGTTCGCAATGAGTGCGCTGGAATCCGCGACCAGGCCCGTAATCGCAAGACCGGCCGCCAGGCCAACGTTCAGCGCAAATGCCCAACGCAGCGCCTGGCGTTCCGCCTCCGATTTCGGCACATAATCCAATTCATCTTCGTCGCTGCTCATTTACGGCCGATGCGGCGCTTCCGCTGCCGGGTGGCGGCGAAACGCGAGAAAGAGCAGGAGTACAGCACCTACGCTGATACCGGCATCCGCCAAGTTGAACGCCGGCCAATGGGCGTTGCCCCAGTGAAAATCGAGCCAATCGACCACCGCTCCGCGCACCACGCGATCAAATACGTTGCCGAGCGCGCCGCCGAGAATGAGCGCAAACGCGGCTTTTTCCATCGCCATGGACCGCACGGACCGAATCAACCGCACCAGCACATAAGATGCCGCGATACCGATTATCATGAAAAGCGGACTTTGCCAACCGCTCTCCCGACTTAGCAGACCGAATGCCGCGCCGGTGTTTTGCCAGTAAACCAGATTGAAGAAATCGGTAACTGCGACCGTATCGTGCAAAGGTAAGGCGAGCACTACTGCGCTCTTGCTCGCTTGATCCAACACAAATACCGCCAGCGCGCCGAAGAGCGCGAGACCGGCGACACGATCCTGCTCTGCGATCCGAAACAGTCGCTGCGCCAGCCAGCCAGCCGCCAGACCGCATCCATAGCCGGCAACTACATCGGCCGGGAAGTGAATGCCCGACCAGACGCGCGACCACCCGACGGCGAGTGCGAAGAGAACAAGTGCGGAGCGCATACGCGTTCCAGACAAGGGCCAAAGCGATGTCGCCAGCAAGGCGGCAAAGGCGGCGTGACCACTCGGCAGGCTGTAACGCGGCTCGCTACCCGGTAACAAATGGATCGCTTGCGGGCCAAAGACAGCGGACGGACGGGGGAAATCTAACGCGACCTTGAGATCGCCGATCAGCACGACGCCGATCGCATACCCGAGCGAGAAGGACCAGAGCGCCCAGCGTAGCTCCTGCGCCCGTGGCGCCTGCCCGGCTCGCTGCTCCTTCCAGACGAGAAACAATCCGACGGCCACGTACAGCGGAAACGAGCGGTAGTCGCCTGCGATGCCGAGTACACGCGCGATGGTATCGAGCACCGGGGCATCGAACCCGTTGAGCGCCAGAAGCAACTGCTGGTTCCATCCGAACCAGTCGTAGAGGATTGCTTTCATTATTGCCGCAGCAGGCGCAGACCGTTCGCAACGACGATCAGACTTGCGCCCATGTCCGCGAATACCGCCATCCACATGGTCGCCATGCCGACAACCGTGAGGCCGAGGAACACCGCCTTGATGCCGAGCGCGAGCGTAATGTTTTGCTTGAGCACCGCCGCAGTCTTTTGCGATAGCCGGATGAAGCTCGGGATCTTACGCAGGTCATCGTCCATGAGCGCGACGTCCGCGGTTTCTATTGCCGTGTCGGTGCCGGCGGCGCCCATGGCGAAGCCGATGTCGGCCTTGGCGAGCGCGGGCGCATCGTTAATCCCATCACCCACCATCCCAACACGGCCGCTCCTCGCCAGCTGCTCGATCGTCGTAAGCTTGTCCTGCGGCAGCAAGTTGCCGCGCGCTTCATCGATGCCGACTTCTTTGGCAATCGCCTCGGCGGTGTGTACGTTATCGCCGGTGAGCATGACGGTCCGTACGCCGAGCGCATGCAGATCGGCGATCGCTTGGCGGCTCGACTCCTTCACCGTGTCGGCAACCGCGATAAGCGCGTGCACGCGCTTATCGCTTGCGAGCATCACCGCCGTTTTGCCCTGGCGCTCAAGCCGATTGAACCTCGCCTCGAGATCCGTCGAGCACTGACCGCGTTCCTCTATCAGGCGATGATTGCCAAGAACATACCCGACACCGTTCACTCGGCCGGCGACGCCACGGCCAGGGAGCGCCTCGAAGTCGTCGACTTCGGCGAGCGTGGTTCCCTCGGCCTGCGCAGCCTTTGTGATGGCTACCGACACGGGATGGTCCGAGCGCGCCGCGAGACTCGCGGCAACGCGCTTGGCAGTTTCCGGGGAACCGTCATCGAGCACCATGAAGTCGGTGCGCGCCGGGCGGCCGTGCGTGATCGTGCCGGTCTTGTCGAGCGCGAGCAGGATCAGACGGCGACCTTCTTCCAGATATACGCCACCTTTAATAAGAATACCCTTGCGTGCAGCGGCAGCCAGTCCGCTGACAATCGTCACCGGTGTGGAAATCACGAGCGCGCAGGGGCAGGCAATCACGAGCAGCACCAGCGCCCGATAGATCCAATCCAACCAAGCGCCGCCGAACGCCAGCGGCGGTACGATCATGACCGCGAGCGCGATGGCAAATACAACCGGCGTATAGATGCGCGCGAACGCATCGACGAACCGTTGCGTGGGCGCGCGGCTACCTTGCGCCGCTTCGACCGCATGGATGATGCGGGCGAGCGTGGAGTCGGTAGCCAAGGCAGTTACCCGATACTCAAATGAGCCCGCCTGATTGATCGTTCCGGCGAATACCGGATCGCCCCCGGCTTTCTCTACGGGCAGGCTCTCGCCGGTGATCGGCGCCTGGTCGACGGTCGAGCGCCCAGCCACGATTTGCCCGTCAAGCGCGATGCGCTCGCCCGGCTTCACCCGAACGACGGCCCCCAGCCGGACAGTATTCGTGTCCACCTCGGCCCAGCCGCCGTCCTCCTGCTTCACCGTCGCGGTATCGGGCGCAAGATCGAGCAACCCGCGGATGGCATTGCGTGCGCGGTCGAGTGACTTCGCCTCGATAACCTCGGCGAGCGCGAACAGGAACATCACCATCGCCGCCTCTGGCCACTGGCCAATCAGCATCCCGCCCGTCACCGCAATCGACATGAGCGCGTTCATGTTGAGGTTGCGGTTCTTTAGCGCGATCCAGCCTTTCTTATAAGTGGGGAGACCCCCGGTGAAGATAGCGAGCAATGCCAGCGCGATGACTGTCCAGTGGTTGCCCCCGATAAACCAGTAAACCGCTTCGGACATCACGGCAGCGGCACCGGAGACAGCCATCGGCCACCAGTTTGTCTGCGTCGTTTCGCTCTCCACTTCCGCATGCAGCGGCGCGGTCGCGTCGTTCGCCGCGGGGCGCTTCTCGACGTCAAATCCGAGCGATTTCAACGCCGCGAGCACGGCAAGCAATGCGCCCGGCCTATGCTCGAGCGTCAAGGTGCGCTGGACCAGGTTGAACTCAAGCCCGCTGACGTCCGCCATGCCGCTAAGCTTGTTTCGGATCAGCGCTTCCTCGGTCGGGCAATCCATCTTGGCGATGGCGAGGACGGTCCGCTCGCCGGTCGTCGGCCCCGTTTGACGCACGGCCCGCATGCCGATCGCGGCGAGCGCCTCGTCCACCGGCCCTAGTGACGGCAGGGAATGCGACACCGTCAGCGTGCGTTGAACCAGATTGAATGTCAGCTCGTCTATGCCGCCGATGCGAGAGAGTTTGTCGCGGATGAGCGCCTCTTCCGTCGGGCAGTCCATATTGTCGATACGGTAGACCGCAGCAGCCGGGTGTCTTACTGCCACGGTAGGCGTGACCACCGCCGCCGCGCCGCCACAACTACAGTCTTGCGCTTCTTGTTTACTCATGGCTCGCCCCGTCAACGAAACTATGTTTGCACATTAGAAACCCTCTAGTTACTCTAGAGTCAAGAATCCTGAGGCTCTTATGCGAAACGCGCTTAAAATCGGTGAACTCGCCAAGCACACGGGATGTGACGTCGCCACTATCCGGTACTACGAGCAAGCAGGGCTATTGCCTAAACCCGCCCGCTCGGACGGAAATTTCCGACTCTACGGAGATTCCCAAGTTGAACGCCTGGCGCTGATCCGTCGTTGCCGTTCCCTGGACATGACGCTCCTGGAGATTCGCACGTTACTGCGTTTTTGCGATGCGCCCGAAAGGAACTGTGGTGACGTCAACGCTCTGCTCGAGGAGCACATCAGTCATGTGGCAGATCGCATAGCCGAGCTCAGACGACTGGAAAAAGAGCTTAAGAACCTGCGCCGGCTGTGCCAGGACACGCAAGCGGCTAAACACTGCGGGATACTGGAGGGCCTCTCAAAAGGGGCGGCCGGCTCACGGCGCCGGAAGGCGCTGGTCGGGCATGTGCATCGGGCGCACGCACCCCGTCGGAAGGCAAAATCGGCGTAATAGCGCCCGGCGGCCATATCTAAAATATGTAAAAGTTCCGCTGGTGCACAGATCGCTAGACCCTCTGCAACGACGCAATCAACGGACAGGAAATGCGTCGCCGACGCGTGTGGCACTCTCGCACGAGCGCGGCCAACGTGCTTTCGATGCGTTGCAGCTCCGAGAGACGCCGGCGCACGTCCTTCAGTTTCTGCTCCGCGATGACACGCGCATCCGCACAATGCAACCCGTCATCGAGCTTCAAGAACAGCGCAACTTCATCGAGACGAAAGCCGAGCGCCTGAGCGGTCTTGATGAAGCGCACACGGGCGAGATCCTCCTCTCCATACCGGCGTATGCCACCCGCGGGTTTGCGCGGTGTCCCGAGCAATCCGCGCCGCTGGTAGAAGCGAATCGTCTCCACAGTGACGGTCGCCGCGCGCGCGAGCGCACCGATAGTCATGGCAAATTCCATCTTCATTCCGCTTGACTCCGTACTTAAGTACGGCGCTAAGCTTAGCGCGGTGATGTGAAATGTGGAAAGAACCGCGATGAATGAAAAGAGGAACGGTGGCCCGATGCTGGCCGGCGCGGGCCTCGCCGCGCTGCTCGCCTCGGCCTGCTGCATCGGTCCGCTCGTCCTCGTGTCGATAGGGCTCGGCGGCGCGTGGCTGAGCAATCTTCAGGCGCTGGAACCCTATCGTCCGGTCTTCATTGGCGTTGCGCTGAGCGCGCTCGCGGTTGCCTACCGGCGCGTCTTTCGGCCGGCGGCCGCGTGTGCGCCGGGCGATATATGTGCGATCCCGCGTGTTCGGATCGCCTACCGAATTATCTTCTGGCTCGTCGCCGCGCTCATCGCGGTGGCGTTTGGATTTCCGTACCTCGCGCCGCTCTTTTATTGAGATACCGCCATGCGTAAAGTCGTTCTTGCCGTATTGCTCGTAGCCGCCCTGCCCTTGTCGGCGCCCGCCGCCCCACGAACCGTGACGCTGTCGGTTCCCGGCATGGATTGTCCTGTCTGTCCGATCACCATCAAGAAGGCGCTAAGCCGGGTAAACGGTGTCGCCAAGGTCGATGTCAGCGTCGAGAAGCACGAAGCGACGGTCACCTTCGACGATACCAAGACCAACGTCGAGGCGCTGCGAAACGCCACGGCGAACGCGGGCTACCCTTCGACGGTGAAGCCGTAATGGCGGCGGACGCGAAGCTGACGGAAATCGATCCCGCGCTCGGCTTGCTCGCGCCTTTCGCGAAGGTGACCAAGGGCACGACGGCGAGCATTAGCAGAATGCGCGAAACCGCGCTCTACACCGATGGCCACTTCACCGCGAAGACCAAGGTGCTGGCGGCAATGCTCTGGAGCATCTCGGCCCGGTGCGAGCCGTGCATCAACTACTACGCCGGCAAGGCCAAAGCACTCGGCGCGACGGACGAGGAAGTCGGCGAGTTCCTCGCCATCGCGAGCACCATGGGCGGGTGCGTGGGCGAGATGTGGGCGCTGAAGGCTTACGCGGCATTCACGGAGGGGACAACCGACGCTGCCGCATGCTGCCCATGAACGCACGTGCCGGCCAAGGAGCGAGCCATGGCAACAACGTATCAGCTTGTCGTTATCGGAACCGGGACCGCGGCGATGGTCGCCGCGACGCGCGTGCGCACCGCCGGCTGGCGCGTCGCGGTCGTTGATTTTCGCCCGTTCGGCGGCACGTGTGCGCTGCGCGGCTGCGATCTGAAAAAGATGCTCGTCGGCGGAGCGACGGCAGTGGATCATGCACGCCGCATGCGCGGCAAGGGCGTCGCCGGCGAATTCCATATCGACTGGCCGGCGCTCATCGCTTTCACGCGTGGCTTCACCGATCCTATCCCGGAAAAGCATGAGGAGCGCTACAGGGAGAAAGGCATCGATACGTATCACGGCCGAGCGCGGTTTACCGGGCGTCACACGCTCACCGTGGACGACGGCCACATATTGGAAGCCGAGCATATCGTGATCGCTACCGGCGCCGAGGCGGCCAAGCTCGGCATTCCCGGCGAGGAGCACTTGATCACGAACGAGGAGTTTCTGAGCCTCGAAACACTGCCGCATCGCATCGTATTGGTCGGCGGCGGCTACATCGCGGCCGAGTTTTCCCACATCGCCGCACGCGCCGGCGCGAAGGTAACGATCCTGCAGCACGGCGAGCGCCTGTTAAAGCACTTCGACCCGGACCTGGTCGATTGGCTCATGGAGAAATTTCGGGCGCTCGGCATCGACATGCGCACGCGCACGACGGTCGAAGCGATCGAACGAACCGAGACCGGCTACCGGGTGCGCGCGACCAGCGAAGGCCGCGACGTTGACGTCGACGCCGATTGCATCGTCCATGCAGCGGGCCGAGCGCCTGCCCTCGAAACCCTCGAGCTCGACGCCGCCGGCGTGGCGGTCGAGCGCGGCCGCCTCAAGCTCAACGAGTATTTGCAGAGCGTCTCCAACCCGGCCGTGTATGCCGCGGGCGACGCCGCCCAGATGGGGCCCCCGCTAACGCCGGTATCGAGCCACGACGCCAAGGTGGTCGCCGCCAATCTGCTCGAGGGCAACCGTCACAAGCCCGACTACAGCGGGGTGCCGAGTGTCGCGTTTACTATTCCACCGATCTCGGCTGTCGGCATAAGCGAGGCGCAGGCGCGTCGCCAGGGGATCAAGTTCCGTGTCAAAAGCGAGCAGGCATCCGGTTGGTTTACCGCGCGGCAAGCCGCGGAACCGACGTACGGCTTTAAGGTGCTGATCGACGAGGCGAGCGACCGCGTGCTCGGCGCACACCTGGTCGGGCCGCATGCGGACGAGACCATCAATATCTTCGCGCTCGCCATTCGTCATGGCCTTACAACCGCGCAGCTCAAGACAACGATGTTCGCCTATCCCACCGCTGCCTCGGACCTCGGATACATGCTGTGATGGAGTGCTTGCAGCTCGCCTCTGTGCTGTGGCGGCGTCCCACATCGGGTCGTATTCATCGTCAGCCGCGCGTTGAGGAAGCAGGCTTGAGCGGCGGCATAGTCTCTGCACCTACTGCTCGCGCGGCGGCTGCTGTTACCGCGCAACAGCTACCGTTTGCAGTTGTTCCGGTTATGGCTGGGGGCTAGAATCGCCTTATGGGTACGGTCCGACACATCCGCCCGCTTCAGTTACTGCGCCAACACCGGCGCGGCTTCGCGCTGCTAATGCTCGGCGTCATGATGATCTGGCTCGGGGCAGCCCTCGTACGCTGTCTTTTCGATATGCCGGCTGCGTCACCGGCCGCTAACGCGGCCATGGTCGATATGGGCTCCGAACCGGCGGTCGCCAGCATGGCGCCGTGCGCCGCCTGCACCATGGGAACCGAGTCGAGATCGCTGGACGATCTCGGCGTCATTCCCGCTAGCCCGAAACTGTGGTCCGTACTCGCGCTTGTCCTGGTCAGCGCGCTGCTCGCCGTTAATTTCCCGAAGCGCGTTCCTATCCCCCCACTGCCGCTGCTGCCGAAGCGACCACGCACCTTAAAGTTCTACGCCCTGCGTATTTGATCGACCGGTTCGAACGCGCCTAGCTCTTTGGCCATTTCGAACTGGAGGTCGTGATGTTTGTTTGTCTTTGCTGTCGCTGTTGGTTCGCGCGCGTAGTTAACGCCCGATCGACGCATTCCGTACGCGCCTGCGCTCCGCCGCTTTTGGCGCGACTCCTGTGTCCAAAACCCATTGGCGTTTCGAGGGCGGCCGGCCATGGGTACGCCTGATTCGCGAGGCGCCGTAAACCGTCTAGCGTGGAAGCTCGGCGTCGCGGGCGTTCTCATGTTCGCGTTCGCCGTTTTCGTGCTGCCGCCGCTCTACGACGCGGCTTGCCGGCTGCTCGGTCTCAACGGCAAGACGCTCAACGCCACACCGGCCATTGCCACCGCGCCGGATCGCCGCCGCGAGATGCGCGTTGAGTTTTTCGCGAGCGTTTATCAGGGCACGCCGTTGCAATTCGAGGCGCCGCGCCCGGCCGTGCGCGCGCTGCATCCCGGTGCGGTGATGGAAGTGACCTACCGCGCGCGCAATCTTTCCGACCAGGTGCTCTGGGCACAGGCGGTCCACAGCGTCGCGCCGGGCGCGCTCGCCCGCTACGTCAAAACCATCGCCTGCTTCTGTTTCGAAAAACAAAAATTCGCGCCCGGCGAGGAGCGCGTGTTTACGCTCGCCTTTTCGCTGTCGCCCGAGCTTCCGCCCGAGCACCACGTGGCGAGCTTCTCGTACACCTTTTTCAAGCTGCAAAACCCGCCGGAGCACCCGTCGTGAAGATCATTACCGCCCTCGTACTCGCGACTGTTGCCACGTGGGCGCACGCCCACCCGCTCAAAGCGGTCGAGTCGGCGCTGCACAAGGAGGAGCGCTACGCCCAATTCGTCGACGTCCAAGCCCCCGGCTTTAGTCTGGCCGATTCGGCCGACAGAGCCATCAGCCTCGTCGATTTCAAAGGAAAGGTCGTGGTGCTGAATTTTGTTTACTCCCGCTGCCAAGACGTCTGTCCCTTGCACATGGTCTTGATCGCCAAGCTCCAGTCCATGGTCAACACGGCGGGCATGCGGGACCCGGTGCGGTTCGTCACGATCGCCACCGACGAAGAGGACGTGCAATCGACGCGCGCCATCATGGCCGGCTATGCCAAGTCCTACGGCCTCGATACGCGCAACTGGCAGTTCCTTTACCGCACGAACGCGCAGCCGCCCGCCACGACGCGCCAGATCGCCCGGGCCTACGGACTGGAATTCACGCCCGCGGGCAAAGGCATGCAGATGCATGGAGTTGCGACCCATGTCATCGATCAGAGCGGAAGGCTCCGCGCCCGCTTTCACGGGCTCAAGTTCGAGCCGGTGCACTTGGTGTCCTATGTGAACGCGTTGGTCAACGATGATCACAGCAAGCACTAGTGCACCATGAAACGCAACTTTTCCCATCAACTAAGGAGAGCTGACATGCAACGCAAATGCACGAACGCCATACTTTTGGTCGCCACGCTGCTTATCGGCAACGGCGTGGCCTTCGCGTCCGAGAAAGAATCGAGCGCGCCGCCAGGAGATAGGCTCGGGCAAAACCGCATGCCGATGCAAGACGGCATGATGGGGCGCGCAATGATGGGCGGGGGCATGATGAACATGATGGGCATGATGGATCAGTGCCACCGGATGATGAGCGGCGGCACGATGGGCCACGGCATGACGCCGCAGCTCCCGCCCGGCAATGACAAGCTGCAACTGCAGATGCAGGCGGAAATCATGCAGCGCGTCGGCGAAATCGTCGCCAAGTACGCCAATAAAGTTAAGGACGACCAAGGGGGCACGCGGTGAGGGCAGTGCGCCACCTTCGGTCCGTCGTTTTTGATAAGCGCATCGCCCTGCTGCTGTTGCTCGGCCCGTTCGCGGTGTTCGGCGCTGTCATGGTCAACACGAAAGATCGCGCGCCACCGCAAATCCTCGCGCTCGCGGTGGGCGGCGATGGAACCACGCTCCTTGAGATGCGTGCCGACAAACTTTATCGCCGTGCGGCCGCCGACGGCGCTTGGGCGCAAGTACCGCTGCCCCGGGCGGTCGCGCCCTCTCGCATCACAGCGATCGCGGCGGTCGCGAAAAGCAGCGACGTGCTGTACCTGGCCGGCCAAGGCTTGGGCGTATGGCGCAGCGACAATGGCGGCCGCGATTGGGAGGCGCGCAATGATGGGCTGCCCAGCCGCGAGGCAATCGCCGTGACCGCGCACGCCGATCGGCCGGAGACGGTTTACGCCTATCTCGCCGGCAACGGGATCTTTCGCAGCGAAGACGCCGGGAAGCACTGGAAGCAGATGGACGGGGGGCCACGCGCGGCGCTGACCCAGTTCGTTCATTCGAACATGCCGGGCAGCATGCAGAGCGGTTGGCTCTTTGCGGCGACACGGACCGGGGTCGCCCGTTCCATGGATTGCTTTTGCGGGTGGTACGACGCCGGCGGGTTGAACGCCAAAGTCCACGCCGTCGCTTACGCGCCGAACCAGCCGCAACGCGTGTACGCGGCGACGGAAAAGGGGTTGTTCGTGAGCGTGAACGGCGGCGAGGAATGGCGGCGCGCGCAAGCGCCCGCGGGCAGCGTGACGGCGCTCGCGGTTGCACGGTCGGGGACGGTATACGCCGCGAGCGGCAGTAAGCTGTTCCGCAGCACCGACGGCGGGCAAACCTGGGAGCGAGTCGATGCGTAGCGCATTGTTGGCGAGCGCGATGGTGTTTGCCGGCGTTGCCGTTACGGCCCACGCCGCTAAAGAGGCTCTGCCACCGCTCGATCCGGCGCTCGCCGCGCAAGGCCGTTCCATCTACGCGCACCAGTGCGCATCCTGCCACGGCCCGCAAGGCGAAGGTGCGCCCCATTGGCAGGCGCGCAACGCGCAGGGCGAGCTTCCTGCGCCGCCCCACGGACCGCAAGGCCACACGTGGAAGCATTCGGATGCGATGTTGTATCGAATCGTACGCGAAGGCTGGCGCGATCCGTTCAACAAGACGAAGCGGCTCACCATGCCGGCGTTTCGCGACGTCCTCTCGCCGCGCGAAACGCGTGCGGTCATTACGTTCTTAAAAACGCTCTGGAAGCCCGAACAACGGCGCTTTCAGTGGGAGGAGAGCCGCAAGGAACCGTTTCCGCCGCAGACAAACCGAACCACACGACCCGCCGACGATCGGCCACCCCACGAGCACGGGAGATGAAAACACGATGAAGACAGAAACGCTAAACAAGGTGGCGGTGGCGGTGGTCGTCGCGGCCGTCGTCGTTGCGGCGGCGGCGCTCGTTATGGCCGTACGGCTTAGCGACCGCCCGGATGAAACGCGGGTCTTGCGGCTGATCGACGAGCGACTGGCCGAAACGCAACGCGGAGCCGCGCCGCTCGATGAAGCGAGAGTGATTGCGCTCATCGAGGAACGGCTGCCCGGTACTAAGAGCGCGGCCCTGTCCGACCGGGCACTCGACGCCCGCATCGAGAAAGGCATCGTCACCTTCGTCGAGAAACAACAGCGCGCCGAGCGCGAGCGGCCCAACCGGCTTGCGCAAGCCGCCCGGCCGGTCGGCAAAGATGATCACATCCGCGGCAACCCCAACGCCCCGGTCGCGCTGATCGAATACTCCGACTTCGAATGTCCGTTCTGCAAACGCTTCCATGCGACGGCCAAGCAGGTGGTCAACGAATCCAACGGCCAGGTGAAGTGGATCTACCGCCACTTTCCGATCGACGAGCTGCACTCGAAGGCGCGCAAGGAAGCGGCGGCGTCGGAATGCGCGGCCGAGCTCGGCGGCAACGAAGCGTTCTGGAAGTTCGCGGACCGGTTCTACGAGCTGACGCCCTCGAACAACCGAACCGATACCGACACGGTGCTGCCGCAAATCGCCCGCGAGATCGGGCTCGACGCAAAGCAATTTGCCGCGTGCCTGGCGAGCGGGCGGCACGACCGGCGCATCGAAGCAGACCGCCAGAACGCCGTGAATTCCGGCGGCAACGGCACGCCGTGGAGCATCATTGTGTCGAAACGCGGTAAGCAATATCCGCTCTCGGGCGCGCAGCCCTACGCCGCCGTCAAGCAACTCGTGGATCTTGCGCTGAGGGAAAAGTGAGCCATGAAGCGCTACTTGCACTGTCTGCGCATCGCATCGGGCCTGGTGTTCGCCCGTGCGTCGTACGTCGCGGCGGCGGCACTGCTCGCCCTCGTCGCGCTGCTGCTGGCGCTCTGGCTGCCGAACCTCGGGCTCATCGTCGACGTGTTCGGCAGCACGGACGTTCCGTTCACCGCCAAGCTCAACCTCGCGCTCAGCCTGCTCGGCGGCATCGCAACGAACTTCAGCGCGCTGTCCGCGGCCTACACCGTCGCGATCGCGGTTCTCTTCGGCGTTAACGCGGCGATGAGCGTGTACTCGTTCAACCGAAAGCGCGCGGCAGCGTCGTCGCCTATCGCGATCGGCGCGGGCGGCCTGGCGAGCGGGCTGCTCGGCATCGGCTGCGCCGCCTGCGGTTCACTGATCGGGGGAACCGCGGCGGCGTTCGTCGGCGGCGCGGGCGCGCTCGCCGTGCTGCCGCTGAAGGGCGCCGAATTCGGCCTCTTGAGCGTCGCGCTGCTCGCGGTTTCGCTGGGGTTCGTGAGCCGCAACATCGCCGAATCGGCGATCTGCCCGGCCGCGAGCACCGGCGCGCCCGATCGCCGGGAACCGGCGGTCACGAATCGATCAACCTGAGGAGAAAACCAACCATGCGTCTATCGAAAGCACCGCTGCTTGCGCTCTTGCTCGGCCTGGCCTTCCCGGCGTTCGCCGCCGGCACGTCCGCGCAGCTCTACATGAATCCGAATTGCGGCTGCTGCGGCGAATACGCGAAATATCTGCGCGCCCACGGCATCGCGGTCACCGAGATTCCCGTGCACAACCTGGCGCAGATGCAGGAGCAAAACGGGGTGCCCGAGCGGCTGGCCGGCTGCCACATCATGAAGATCGGCCCGTACATCTTCGATGGGCTCATCCCCGTCGACAGCGTGAAGCGCGTGCTGGCGGAACGGCCGCTCATCAAGGGGCTCACGCTTCCCGGCATGCCGGCGGGCGCGCCGGGCATGCCGGGCCCGAAGAAGGGACCGCTGCACGTCTACTACATCTCGAATGATACCCCGCCCAAAATTTACGCGACGTACTGACCCCATGCGACGCGCGCATTCCATCGCACGGTTGCTATTGCCCCTGGCGCTATTGCCGGCGTTGAGCGCCTGCGACAAGCCGGCGCAGCCAACGGTCGCCGACATCACCTTCGTGCCCGCCGCGCACGCCAAGACCACGCGGCACGCAAGCGGTTTTGTATTGTGGGACGCGCCGCGGTCCGTACCAGCGCTCGCCTTTCAAGGCAGCGACGGGCAGCCGCTCGGTTTGGATAAATTTCGCGGCAAGGTGGTGGTGTTGAACATCTGGGCCACGTGGTGCGGTCCGTGCCGCGAAGAAATGCCAACCCTCGACAACCTGCAGGCGAAGCTGGGCGGGCCCGATCTTGAAGTGCTGACCTTGTCCATCGATCAGGCCGGGCCGGAAGTCGTACGCAAGTTTTTCAAGGAAGTCGGCGTCAAACACCTGCGGCTGTACATCGACCCGACGGCGCAGACCTTAAACGTGCTCGATATCCTCGGTCTTCCGACAACGCTGCTGGTCGACCGGCAGGGTCGCGAGCTCGGCCGGCTCATCGGCGCGGCAACGTGGGACAGCCCGAAGATGATCGATTTCTTACAAGACGTTGTTAAACGGACCCAAGGAGATAAACCATGACCGACAGTACGAATGTTGCCGCTTCACCGCCACAGTCAGCGTGGCGTCGATGGTTCCAAGGCCGGCGCCGGTGGTTTGTCATCGGTGTCGCGGTGGTGATCGCCGGCTTATGGCTCGGTTGGGACTGGCTGGCGGCGATCGGCGCCCTGCCCGTCTTGGTCGCGCTCGCGCCCTGTCTCGCGATGTGCGCGCTCGGGCTCTGCATGCGCGGCGGCGCCAGCGGGTCGTGCGAGCAACCCGCGGCAAATCCTACGGGTCATCAGGGGAAGACATGACACGGACAACGGAACGCGGATATGGATCGGCGTCGTTCCGGCCCCGGTTGTGATCGGCACCATTTTGCTGCTCGGGCCGGCGGGGCGGATGTGACGATGTGTCAGGCAATGATGAGCGACAGCATGATGCAGGACGGCGCGCCGCCTGATCGACCGAGCCCACCATAGTGTTCGAGATCGCGAACATTGGGCTCGCAACGGCGCTGCTCGCCGGCGCCGTCTCGTTCCTGTCGCCCTGCGTTTTGCCGCTCGTACCGGGTTACGTGTCCTTTATCGCCGGACGCTCGATCGATGAGCTGCAGGCCCGCCGCGGGCACGAACGGCTGGCCGCGCTCGGCCTGAGTCTCGCCTTCGTGCTCGGCTTCTCGACCGTGTTCATCACGCTTGGCGCCAGCGCCACCGCCGTCGGCCGACTGCTGCTCGCCTATAAGCAAGAAGCGAACATCATCGGCGGCGCCATCGTTATCGTGTTCGGTCTCTTCATGACCGGCCTGCTCAATTTGCGCTGGCTGCACCTCGATCTGCGCTGGCTGCATCGACTCAAAGGGACCGGGGGCGGCCCGCTATCCGCGTATGTTCTGGGACTCGCCTTCGCCTTCGGTTGGACGCCGTGCATCGGCCCGATTCTCGGCAGCATTCTCACGGTCAGCGCGTCCCATGCCGATGTAACAAGCGGCATCGGTCTGCTCGCGGTTTATTCGCTCGGGCTCGGTCTGCCGTTTCTGCTGACCGCGCTTTTCGTCGATCACTTTCTCGCACATCTCAAAACCTTGCGACGTTGGAGCCGGCCGATCTACATCGGCAGCGGCGTCCTGCTGGTGCTCGTCGGCATTCTCATGGTCACCGGCCGACTGACGGCGCTCGCGTACTGGCTGTTGAACTTGTTTCCGGTTCTCGGACGAATCGGGTAATGCGCATGCCCCACCATATCCGACGCTCCCATAAGCTGGACGTGACTCGAATGGATTTGCCGCCGCTCACCCGGTTCGATCTCCACCGCCTGCTACGCCCGGTGCGCGGCGGAGCCCGGGTCGAGCCTTCCCGCCGGCGCAGCGAAGCTGCGGGGAACTCTCGTTTTCATCCCCCGCTTTCGTCCTTGACCTTGTCGGAGCGGGCAGGTTCAAGCTCGAGTTCCGTTCGCCCGAGGAGTCGCACGACATGACCGAACCGTCGAACCGAGCGATTCGAACGCGCTTACGTTCCGTCGGGGTCGGTTTCGCGGCTGGCGCGCTGCTCGTGCTGGTCGCCGGCCTGTTGATCCGCTATCAAACGCGCGGCGTCGCGACCTCCGAAGATGCGTCGTCGGGCTCGAGCTATCAAGGCAGCAGGCTCGACGCTAAACCGGCCGCCGATTTTCGTTTGACCGACCAGCGTGGGATGTCTGTTTCGCTCGCGCACCTCCGGGGTAAAGTGGTCGTGCTCACCTTGCTCGATCCCGACTGCACCGATATCTGCCCCCTCTACGCCTACCAGTTCCGCCTGGCGCATCAGGCGCTGGGCGCCGACGCCGTCAAAGTCGCCTTCGTGGCATTCAACGCGAATAACAAGAAAACCACGGTCGACGACGTGATGGCGGCGACCAAGAAGTGGGCCATGGAACAGGTTTCGGAATGGTATTTTCTAACCGGCACGCCCGCGGCGCTGAAGGCGGTATGGGCCGCCTATGGCATGCACGCTTCGGGCGATCCGAAGCCGGGCAAACCCGATGAGCTGCAGCACTCGCCGACGGTGTTTGTCATCGATCAGGCGGGACAGCGGCGCTGGTACCTCTCCACGAGCTTTGAAGGCGCCCCGCCGCTCAATACCTTATTAGTGAACCACGTAAGGGCGCTATTGGAGGAGGAACACTGATGGAACACCGGCGAGGGAAGTCAGCGAGCGCACCGGCGGAAAGCGCGGGCCCGTGGCCCCGCGCGGCGGCACAAGCAGGAGCGGCGTTCCGCTGGCTGATCGTTCTCGCGGTGATCGGTTTCTGGGGGTGGCTGTTCCTGGCGCAAGTGTCGATGCCGCGAATGAGCTACAGCCTACCCTTCGACGCATGGTACGGGCACTGGCGGGAAGCGGCTATCGCGAGCGCGGTTTTCCTCGCGTTCGTTTTGGGGCTGGTCTGGCCCCGCGGGCCGGCTGAGTGGCGCAATGCCGGCATGTACTCCGCGTTCCTGATCTCGCTGTTTGTGGAGATGTTCGGCGTTCCGCTGACGATCTTTCTGGTGGCGCCGCTCCTCGACGTTCCCGTGTTCGCGTTCGGCCTGAATGAGAGCCACCTGTGGGCTTATCTGCTCGATCGCGCGCACGCCCTGCCGATCGACCGCGGTGTCTACTGGGTCATGACGACCAGCGTCGCCCTGATCGCTGTCGGCATGGCGCTGGTCGCGGTCGGCTGGGCGCAGGTGTACGGGCGGCGCTACTGGCTGGTGACGACGGGTATCTACCGCATCGTGCGTCACCCGCAGTACCTCGGGCTGATCCTCGTGATCGTCGCGTTCAATATCCAGTGGCCGACGATTCTGACATTGCCGATGGCCCCGGTGCTCATCGTCATGTACGTGCGCCAGGCGCGCCGCGAGGACCGGCGGCTCGAACACCGCTTCGGCAACCATTTTCACCGCTATGCCGCCCGCGTGCCGGCGTTCATCCCGCGGCTTCCGTGGCGAAGCGCACGCACGCAGCGGACCGAGAGCTTTGAGTGAACCCATGACCAAGCTTGCAACCGGATAGCGATGCGTACTACGGATCGAGAATCGTGAAATTGAAACACGAAACCGACGCGGCCCCGAGCCGCGATGCCGCGGTCCGACGGCGCGGCCAACGGCTCGTGTTCGCCATCCCGCTCTTCGCGTTGATCGCGCTCGCGGCGTTCCTCGCCGTGGGCCTGGGGCGCGATCCCCGCCTGATCCCGTCGCCGCTGATTGGCCGGCCGGTTCCCGCGTTCGATTTGCCGCCTGTGCAGGGGCGGTCGCTCGGCCTCGCCAGCCGCGACCTCAAGGTCGAGGTATCGCTCGTCAACGTGTTTGCGTCCTGGTGTGTCGCGTGCCGCGAGGAGCATCCGCTGTTCATGCAGCTCGCGCGCGACCGCGTGGTGCCGATTCACGGGCTCAACTACAAGGACCGGCCGGCGGACGCCGAGCGCTGGCTCAACGAGATGGGCGACCCCTACACCCGCACCGGTGCCGACCTCGACGGGCGCGTCGCCATCGATTGGGGCGTCTACGGCGTGCCGGAGACCTTCGTCATCGATCGCGCGGGACGCATCGCGTATAAACATATCGGCCCGGTGAATCCCGACGTGCTGAACAATAAGATCCTGCCGCTGATCGAAAAGCTGCGTGAATGACTATGAATATCTCACGCCGAACGTTTCTGCGCGCCGCCGCCGGCATCGGTTTGTCCGCCGCCGCGCATCCCTGGCCCTTGGGAGCCGAGACACGGAGCAAGGTTCGCGAATTCCGACTCCGCGCCGCGCCGGGCCACGCGCCGCTGCTCGGCGCCGGCCATCCGCAAACTGCGGTGTGGGCGTATAGCGGACAAGTGCCCGGTCCGGAAATCCGCGTGCGCCAGGGCGACCGCGTTCGTATCCAGGTCGAGAACCGGCTGCCCGAGGAGACGACGGTTCACTGGCACGGTATACGCGTCCCGAACGCCATGGACGGCGTGCCGTACTTGACGCAGAAGCCGATTGCGCGCGGCGCGACGTTCCGCTACGAGTTCGACGTGCCGGACGCGGGCTCGTACTGGTATCACCCGCATTTTCGCAGCTACGAGCAGGCGGGCCGCGGCCTGTACGGGCTGCTGATCGTCGAAGAGCGCGATCCGGTACCGTTCGATCGCGATATCGCCTGGCTGCTCGGCGACTGGCGGCTCGATCGCGAGGCGCAAATCGTCGACGACTTCGACAACCGCATGGACGCCGGCATGGCCGGGCGCATCGGCAACCTGGTGACCATCAACGGCCGATCCGCGGCGCCGCTGCGGGTGCGCGCCGGCGAGCGCGTGCGGTTGCGGCTGTACAACTCCGCCAATGCGCGCATTTTCGGTCTGGTCTTCCGCGGTCACCGGCCGCTCGTCATCGCAATCGACGGACAGCCGGTTGAGCCGCACGCGCCGGCGAACGGCAGAATCATCTTGGGTCCCGCGATGCGGGTCGATCTCATGCTGGACATGACCGGCGCTCCGGGCGAGCGGTTCGCGGTGCGCGACACGTTCTACCCCATGCGGGCTTACAGCGTGGGCGAGATCGTTTACGCCGACGAGCCACCGCGGCGGCAGCGCCCGCCGGGGCCGCCGCCGCGCCTCCCGCCGAACCCGATCCCGGAGCCCGCTGTCGAGAAGGCCGAGCGGCACACGATCGCCTTCGGCGGCGGCATGATGGGCGGCGCGGACGGCGGCGGTATCTGGACGGTCAACGGCAAAAGCGCGAGCGGTCATGCGCATGAGCCCTTTCTGCGCCTCAAGCGCGGAAAGTCCTACGTGCTGGCGATGCACAACAACACCGCCTGGCATCACCCGATTCACCTTCATGGATATACGTTTCGCGTGATGGCGCGCAACGGCCGCCCGACCCGGTTCCGCGAGTGGCAGGACACCGTGTTCATGGATCCCGACGAGAAAGTCGAGATCGCGTTCGTCGCCGACAATCCCGGCGACTGGATGATCCACTGTCATATCCTGGAGCACATGCAGACCGGGTTAATGGGTGTTATCCGTGTGAGTTGAACAACCGCAACGAAGGAGAAGCAGATGAAGATGAAAGCACTTGTAATCTTGCTTGCCGCCGTCGCATTCGGCGTCGCTGGCGCCGCTGCCCAGGACCGTCCTATGGAGCAGGACCGCCCGGCGCAGCAGGATCGCCCGCGGGGGCAGGACGGCATGATGGGGCAAGGTGGGATGATGGGCCAGGGCGGGATGATGGGGCAGGGACAGCGCCGCATGCCGAACCTCAAGGAGCTGCCAGCCGAGCGGCTGGTGAAGTCGGTACGCTACTGCGACCGCAAATACTTCGTCACTAACACGGCCGGCGATGTGTTGGAGTTCAGGGATTTCGACCTGCGCTTCAAAACCGACGCCGGCGACCAGGGGCCGCGCCGTGGCGCGCCGGCGCTGCTGCCGGCCGGCATGATGGGCGATCGGGCGTTTTTGATTTTCTCGGATCCCGGCGACATCAGTAGATACATCGAGAAAAAATGCAGCGGATAAGCGCTGCCATACCGGCGCTACGCATGGGAAGCGGGCTTCACCGCGCGATACGTGAGGCCTCGCGGAGCCGGTCACGCACTGCAGCGGAGATGGTCGATCGTGCGAAGCTGAGCGCTCGGCGCTTTGGCGAGGGGGCCATCAATCAGGCCCGGCCAGTGGCATCACGTTTGCGAAAACCCTAGCACGAAATGGGTCTCGTGCCGAACCGGAGCGGGCCTTGGGACGCGCAACGCGTTCATCGGCGACCGGCGTGCACAGGGAGGTTTTGTTTGGGGTAGACGTTTCGAACTGTGGAGGTTGTCATGGATATCAAGCATGTCATTGCCATCTTCCCGCGCGATCGGCTCGAGGCGGTCGAGCAAAGGCTGCAGCGGATCAATGTCGAGCGCGTCGATGTCTGCAAGGTCAGGGGATACGGCGAGTATCGCAATTTCTACACGCGGGACTGTATGGTCGACGAAGTGAGAATGGACATCTTCACGTGGCAGGACGAAGTCGACCGTATCACGGCGGCGATCATGGACGGCGCGCATACGGGTGCGCCCGGCGACGGCGTCGTCGCCGTCGTCCCGGTAGAAAAGTTCTTTTTGATCCGCACGCGCGCCGAGGCGACCCCCGAACAGTTCTGGCCCAAGGACGCGGGAGGGACATCGGCATGAAAAACGCGGCGGTTCTGACCACGGCAAGCGATCCTGTTTGCGGCATGACGGTGAATCCGTCAACGGCCGCGCAGCGCGCGGAACACGCCGGCGTCACCCGTCATTTTTGCGGTGCAGGTTGCGCCGCCAAATTCCGCAAGGATACGGCTGCGCCCTGCCGAAGTGCGGCATGGCGCTCAAGCCGGCCGCACCTGCTGCTGCGCATCCGCGCCACGGCGGCACCACGACACGAAGGAGGATAGGATGACCCGCTCCTGGCAGCACATTCTTCTCGCGTCCGCTTTTCTTATGGCGTCGCCGGTATCCGCCGCCGGCGATCCCGAGAAAGGCGCGCAAGCCTACGGTGTTTGCGCCGGATGCCACGCGCTCGAACCCGGTCGACACTTGAGCGGCCCGAGCCTCGCGCGCATCTACGGCCGCAAGGCGGGAACGGTGGAAGGGTTCGTACGGTATTCGAAAGCCCTTAAACAATCGAAGATCGTCTGGGATGAGAAAACGCTCGATGCCTGGATCAAGAAGCCGGACGCGCTGATCCCCGAGAACCTGATGCCGTTTCCCGGAATCCCGGATGCGCAGGCACGCGCCGATCTCGTGGCGTTCCTCAAGAACGCCGGAGCCAAAGGCGGAACCGCCGGCGCACCGGCGGAGGGAAAGAGGCAGACGCCGGACCTGCCACACCTCAAGCAGGCTCCCGCCGAAAATCAGGTCAAGGCGATACGCTATTGTCGCGATTCCTATTTCGTCACGGTCGCAACCGGCAAAGTCTTACCGTACTGGGAATTCAACTTGCGCCTGAAAACGGACTCGAGCGCGAATGGTCCGGCGAAAGGCAAGCCGGTACTGACCGGCGCCGGCATGCGCGGCGACCGCGCCTCGATCGTATTCGCGAACCCGGCGGAGATCAGCCGCTTCGTGCAGCAACGCTGTGAGTAGCGATGGCTGGCGGCGTGCTGCCGGACCTGTAATAAGGTGCGACAAAACGCCGCACGCCTCGCTACACCCATTGCGTAACAATACTCATCCGCTTTTTCCAACTCTAAGACGGAGGTGAACGATGGTGCTGCTCGTCATTTCTAAACGGCAGTTGGCTTGCGTAGCGGCGCTCGCGCTGCTGCCGGCGATCACCTGGGCGGATCATCGGGTCGGGGTTTTCGGCCCAAGCGCAGGCGGTCCGGTGGTAACGCCGACGGCGAATACACTGCCCGCCGGCAACTGGAGTCTCGGTATCTACAACGAATATCGACGTTTCGATACGCCAAACCGAAATGCGCTACAGGCACAAGCCGCCGCGGAGGGCGGTCACGTGCACAGCCTGCGCGATCTTTGGTCGCCCTCGCTCGCCGTCTCCTACGGGCTCGATGATCGCGTTACGCTGGCGGCTGCGTTGCCCTATGTGAAGCGAAGCGGTCTCCAAGAGGCCCACGTACACGCCAGCGGAACCACCGGGGTGCATGAACTGGGCGACTCGGCGGGACTCGGGGATATCAGCCTTACCGGGTACTGGCGCTTCTGGGAGAACCGCCGTGGCAGCGCGGCCGCGTTGAGTTTCGGCACCTTTCTGCCGACGGGCGCGACGGACGAGCGCGACGAAGAAGGCGAGCGCCTCGGCACCGAGCACCAACCGGGCAGCGGCGCCTGGCGGCCCTTTGCCGGCGTGACGGTTAGCCGCGAGCTGGCCGCGCTCGGATGGCACGCTCACCTGCGTTACACCTGGGCGACGGAAGGCGCGCAAGAGACGGACTTGGGGGATAGGATCGATTACGGCGTGGCGCTCAGCTATCGGCTCACGGGGACAACCGAACAACCGGCGCCCCACGAACATGGGCCGGGTGCAAGCGACCACCATCACCAAGACGATGAACACCTGCAGTGGGATCTGTTGCTCGAGCTCAACGGCGAATACCAGCGGCCGCAGCGGATCGGCGGCATGGCGGAAGGCGGGAGCGAGCGCATCGTATATCTGGCTCCCGGCTTGCGGGCTACCGGAAACAGCGGTTGGACGGCGGCGTTGTCGCTCGGCGTGCCCGTAAGCCAACAGGCCGGAGCAGGTCACATCGAGACGGACTGGCGTGCGCTGGCGACGGCGGGCTATGCGTTCTAGCTGTATCAGCGGCTTGCCGCGAGGGGTTGGCAGTTCCTCTATCGCGTTAGGACGGCCTCCGATCAAGGATAACGGCCGATAACTCGTCGAAGCAACTTGCTCCATGCCGATCGGCATTTTAAAAGAGATCGAATTCCCAGAATGAACTATTCTGATGTCGCCCTTGGCTGTCATCCCAACGTTCGGGGAACCTACTATTCATATGCCGCTCTAACCACGCTAGTATACCGACAATCGAACGATAATGAGGTTACCGTACCGTAGCGCGGAAGCGTATTACGCTCCGGTTTGTATAGCGGAATATGAAGAAGAATAGTAAGCAAGCGCGCATTGGCCTGGTGTTGGCGATTTCGCTCATGATGGCGGTACAGCCGGCCTGGGCAGGCGTTTGCGCTATATCCGCGTCGTTACCGGCTTGTGGTCAGGACGGACACGAGTCGCACTCGCACGATGCTTCGACTGCATCCCAGGACAGCGCTACGAACGAACACTTCGGCGCCGGCGGAAAGCAGCCGGCGTCGCAGCACGGCGGATTGAGCTGTCCGGCGTCGGCCGGCTGTGCCTTGGCCGTGCTCGTGCTGCCGCAATCGCTCTTGTCTCACTGCATTCCTCCCGCGTCCTCTGTGCCCCTGTACACCGCCGATGGTATGACGTCGGTGGACGGCCCGCCGCCCTTCCGACCTCCAATCGCCTAGCGAAACGTCAGACCGGGCGTTTGCCCGGATAACTTTCGTTTACCTATTTTTTCCGCCTGGAGGTTGTTATGCACACCAAGCTTTTGCTGTGGGCGTTTGCCGCCCTTTCCATTGTTACGTTCGCCTATGCCGCCGACTCGAAGTCCGAGATGGGCGACTGCAAACACCCCTGCCCAATGATGTCGGATAGTTCCAAGATGGACAACATGCACCAGGGAATGGGCATGGACGATAACAAAAAAATGGACGACATGCCCAAAGGCATGGACATGGGCAACAAGAAGAAGGCCGGACAGGAATATTCGACCAAAGGTAAGGTCGTCGCGGTTAAAGATTCCGGTATCGCCATCGCCCACGAGCCGGTGCCGGCGCTCAAGTGGCCGGCCATGTCGATGGACTTCGGACTTGCCTCGCCCAACTTGGCGAAGGACGTAAAGCCGGGCGACAGCGTGTCGGTCCGGTTCGTGGAGCGCAACGGCAAGTACGTCGTGACTCAACTCACGAAGGCCAAATAAGTGACTGGCGCAGACGATGTCGCTTTACCGATTTACGGTAGGGCGACGTCGGCTGCCGAGAGGTGAATCATGCGTACTACCGTGCTCCTCGCCGGCGCAGGACTGACTTACGTCCTGTGCTCTGCCGCGATCTCGTCTGAACCTAATACGGAACCGCTCACGCTCGAAGAGGTGGCGGGGCTCGCGCTCGAACACCAGCCTAACCTCGACGCCTATGCAAAAGCGTCCGATGCGGCACGCGAAGCGGCGGTGGCCGAATCGAAGCTGCCGGATCCGCAGCTGAAGTTCGGAGTGCAAAACGTCCCCGTTAACGGCGAAGGCGCGTATCGCTTAAATCGCGAAGACATGACCATGGTCGCGGTCGGTGTCATGCAGGAAATCGTGCGCCAGCCGGTGCGAGCCGCGGCCGCAAACCGCATGCAGGCCGAGAGCGAGCAACTGCAGGCCGAGCGTGCGGCCGAAGCGCGCCGCGTGGTGCGCGATGCCAAGCTCGCCTGGGTCGACGCCTACGACGCCGCTAAGCGTGCGTCGCTCTACGCGCGCATGGCGACCGAGCTCGCCGCCGAACGGAACATCGCCCTAAAACGCATTCCGTCCGGCGCCGCGGAGACGCGCGATTTGTTTCAACTCGACACCCTGCTCGCGATGACGAACGACAAGCGTCTCGCGACGGAAAACGCCGCGCGTAAGGCGCAAGCGCAGTTGTCCCGATGGCTCGGCCCCTCCGCCTTTCGGCCGTTGTCGGAAGAACTGCCGGAGCCACGCTTTCCGGAAACCAAGGCGTCTCCATCCGGGGAGGGTGCGCTTATTGCACATCCGCAACTCGCCGCGCTGCGCAAGACCGAAGATGTCGCCCGTTTCGAGGTCGAACGCGCACGCGCCGAACGCAGCCCGAACTGGAGTTGGGAGCTTATGTATGGCAAGCGCCAAGACGATCGTTCGGACCTGGTGACGTTGCAGTTTGCCCTGCCGTTGCAATGGAACCGAGCGAACCGCCAAGACCGCCGGCTGGCCGAGAAGCTCGCGCTCGCCGCTCGCGCACAAGGCCTTACGCGCGATCGGGAACGTGAGTTGAACGCGGAATTCGCCGCGGCGCTTGCCGACCGCGACACCGCGGAAGCACGCGAGCGCGAACATCTCGAACGATTAATCCCCGCGGCGCGGGCGCGGCTTGAGACCGCGCGGGCTGGCTATGCCGCCGGGAAGCTCGCGCTGGCGACCGTGTGGGAAGCACGCCGGGGTGTGCTCGATGCGGAAATGGAACACTGGATGATTCGAAGCGACTTGCTGCGTGCCGCGCTGCGGCTCGAGTACCTGTTAGGGGGACAAGAACAATGACACGCAAGGGAATTTCGGTAATCGCCGTCGCGGCGCTCGTTATCGCCGGCGCGATTGGCGCGTGGCTTATTTGGGCCGGCGCGCCGGCCGGCTCCTTGGCGGGGCCGTCCAAGGGCGAGAACGTTGACGGTGTCGTGCAGGATGGCTCGGGCAAGCGGGTACTTTACTGGCATGACCCGATGGTGCCGGGACAGAAGTTCGACAAACCCGGCAAGTCGCCATTCATGGACATGCAGCTCGTACCGAAGTACGCCGGTGAAGGGAACGGGGAAAGCGGCATCAAGATTTCCGCGGACGTCGCCCAGAATCTCGGGGTGCGGATCGGGAAGGCCGAGATCACCGCGCTTGGGAACGATCTGCAAGGACTCGGAACGGTGACGTTCGATGAGCACGATATTCGCTCCGTGCAAACGCGCACAGGCGGCTTTATCGAACGGCTTTATGTGCGCGCGGTTGGCGACACGGTGAAGGCCGGCCAAAAGGTGGCCGATGTCTATTCACCGGACTTGCTAAGCGCCCAACACGAGTTGCTCGCACTCACCACGCTTAACGGAGTGCCCGATCTCGATGCGTTGAAGGCGGCGGCGCGCGAACGCTTACGCTTGCTTGGCATGAACGATGCCGAAATCACGGCGGTTGAAACGGCTGGCACAGCACGTCGCAGTGTCGGTGTTTACTCCCCGGTCGCGGGCATCGTGCAAGAGCTTGGCATGCGCGAAGGCGCCCAAATGATGCCCGGCCAAACGCTGTTGCAAGTGGCGGGCCTCAACCGCGTCTGGGTAGTGGTCGATCTGCCGGAGCGCGAGCTCGGGCGTGTACGAGTGGGCCAGACCGCGACGATCCGGTTCACCGCCCTGCCCGAGGCAGCCTTCAGCGGCAAAGTGGAATATGTCTATCCGAAGCTCGATCAAGCGGCGCGCACCGGGCAGGTCCGCATTCAACTCCCGAACCCCAAAGAGGTCCTCCATCCTGGTATGTACGCGCAGGTCAATCTCGTGACCCAGAAGCGAGAGACCTTAACCGTGCCCTCCGAAGCTGTCATCACGACAGGCACGCGGGCAGTCGTCATCGTGCGTGAGAACGGCGCGTTTCGACCGGCCGACGTGAAAACCGGCGTCGAGACGGACGGACGCACCGAGATCCTTGCGGGTCTCAAGACCGGCGAAGCAGTCGTCTTGTCCGGGCAGTTCCTGATCGATTCGGAAGCCTCGCTCAAGGGCGTGCTCGCGCGCCTGAGTGCGCGAGAGGCGGCCGCTGCCGCACCGAAGCAGGACGTCGCGAATGCAACGGTGTCGAGTACCGCGGTCGTAAAAGAAGTCGATCCTACCAAAGGCACCGTGACCCTCTCGCACGGGCCGATCCCGGCGATGCAGTGGCCGGCGATGACCATGGGCTTCAAGCTGCGCGATCCGAAAGCGGCCCAGTCGCTCAAGCCCGGCGCCGAGGTCAGCTTCGAGTTGAAGCGGCAGCCCGAAGGCGACGACTACGTCATCGAGTCGATCAAGGAGGCCGGCAAATGATCGCGGCGCTCATTCGTTGGTCGATCGGCAATCGCCTGTTGGTGCTGCTCGCCGCGGTGCTCATCACCGCCTGGGGCATTTTCAGCATGCTGCGCACGCCGCTTGACGCCATCCCGGATCTCTCGGACGTGCAAGTGATTATTCGAACGACGTATCCCGGGCAAGCGCCGCAGATCGTCGAGAACCAAATCACCTATCCGCTGACGACCACGATGCTATCGGTGCCCGGCGTCAAAGCGGTACGCGGTTATTCCTTCTTCGGCGATTCGTTCGTGTACATCTTGTTCGACGACGGCACCGATCTCTACTGGGCGCGCTCGCGCGTGCTCGAGTATCTGAACCAAGTGGCCGGCCGTTTACCGCGCGGCGCCACCCCGTCGCTCGGTCCGGATGCAACCGGGGTCGGCTGGGTGTACGAGTACGCGTTGGTGGACCGCACAGGGCAGAACGATCTTGCCCAACTGCGTGCGTTCCAGGATTGGTTTCTGAAATACGAGCTCAAGACCATCCCGAACGTCGCCGAGGTCGCCACGATCGGTGGCATGGTGAAGCAATACCAAGTACAGGTCGATCCTGACCGCCTGCGCCTCTATCGGTTGTCGCTCGCGAAAGTGACGGGCGCTATCCGGGCGGCGAACAGCGAGACGGGCGGGTCGGTCTTGGAGCTTGCCGAAGCCGAGTACATGGTACGCGCGAAAGGCTATCTGCAGTCGCTCGACGACTTTCGGCGCATCCCGCTCGGCGTCTCGCCGACCGGTACACCGATTCTCCTGGGCGATGTGGCACGGGTTCAGTTGGGACCCGAAATGCGCCGCGGCATCGCCGAGCTCGACGGCGAAGGTGAGGTCGTCGGCGGTGTGATCGTGGTCCGTTCCGGCCAGAACGCGCTCAAGGTCATCGACGCCGTGAAGGCAAAGCTTGAAACACTGAAAAAAAGCCTGCCGCCGGGCGTTGAGCTGGTTACGGTCTATGATCGCTCGAGCCTCATCAACCGGGCCGTGGAGAACCTCTGGCACAAGTTGGCCGAGGAATTCATCGTTGTCGCTTTGGTGTGCATGATCTTCCTGCTGCACCTGCCCTCCGCCTTCGTCGCGATTGTTGCGCTGCCGCTCGGCGTGCTCGCGAGCTTCATCGTCATGCACTATCAGGGCATCAACGCCAACATCATGTCGCTCGGCGGTATCGCGATCGCCATCGGCGCCATGGTCGACGCCGCCATCGTCATGATCGAGAACGCGCACAAGAAGCTCGAGCAGTGGCGCAAGGACAACGGCGAGCCGGCCGCGGCACAGCACGTGCGCCTCATTGGTGACGCAGCGGTTGAGGTCGGACCGGCACTCTTCTTTTCGCTGCTCATTATCACGTTGTCGTTCATTCCAGTATTCACGCTGGAAGCCCAGGAAGGGCGGCTGTTCGCGCCGCTGGCCTACACCAAGACGTATGCCATGGCGGCGGCGGCCGGACTTTCGGTCACGCTGGTGCCGGTGCTAATGACGTTCTTCATCCGCGGCCATATCCGCGGCGAAGATCAGAATCCGCTCAACCGCTGGCTGATCAATGCCTATAAGCCCGCGCTCGCCTGGGTATTGCGTCGCCCGCGCACCACGCTCGCGATGGCGCTCATCGCCATTGCCATCACGATCGTACCGCTGCTTCGAATCGGCAGTGAATTCATGCCGCCGCTTGAGGAAGGCGATCTCCTCTACATGCCGACGGCGCTGCCCGGCTTATCGGCCTCAAAGGCGACGGAGATACTGCAATTGACCGACCGGCTCATTAAGACGGTGCCGGAAGTGCAGTCCGTCTTCGGCAAGGCCGGACGCGCCGAAACGGCAACCGACCCGGCGCCGCTTGAGATGCTGGAAACGACGGTGCAGCTCAAACCGAAAAGCCAATGGCGAGCGGGCATGACGACCGACAAGATCATCGCTGAACTCGATGCAAGGCTACAGATTCCGGGCATGGCGAACGTCTGGGTGCAGCCGATTCGCAACCGCATCGACATGCTTGCGACCGGCATCAAGAGCCCGGTCGGCATCAAGATCGCGGGCGCGAATCTGCAGACGCTCGAGAAGCTCGGGCAGGAAGTCGAGCGCGTCGTGAAAACAGTGCCGGGCGCCTCCTCGGTGTTGGCCGAACGCGTGACCGGCGGGCGCTACATCGATCTCACGATCGACCGCGTGGCGGCGGCACGTTATGGGCTCAATGTCATGGACGTGCAAGACGTGGTGGCGACCGCGATCGGCGGCGAAAACATCGGGGAGAAGCTCGAGGACCTGGCGCGCTTTCCGATCAACGTGCGCTTTCCGCGCGAGCTGCGTGATTCGGTGGAGAAGCTTCGCTCGCTCCCGCTCGTCACGGAGAGCGGCGCAACGGTGCCGCTGGGAGCGATTGCGGAGATCAAGACGGTCGATGGCCCGCCGATGATTAAGAGCGAGAACGCACGTCCGTCGCTTTGGGTGTATGTCGACGTGCGTGACCGCGACTTGGTCGGCTTCGTGCGCGAGGCGCAAAGCAAGGTCGGACAAGAGGTGCAATTACCCGCGGGCTATTCTGTCGCGTGGTCCGGGCAGTTCGAGTACTTCGAGCGTGCAGCGAAGCGGCTCGCTTGGGTGGTTCCGGCGACCATCGGCATTATCTTTTTGCTGCTGTTTCTTGTCTTCAAACGCGTGGAACCGACGCTGCTCATCCTCGGCACGCTGCCGTTCGCGCTCGTGGGGGCCGTATGGTTTCTCTATCTGCTCGGCCACAACTTCTCCATCGCGAGCGGCGTCGGCGTGATTGCGCTCGCCGGGCTCGCGGCCGAGTTCGGCGTCGTGATGCTGGTGTATCTCGATAATTCGATCGGACGCTTCCGCGCAATGGGACGTCTGAAGACGCAAGAGGATGTGCATGAAGCCTTGATCGATGGGGCTGCCCTGCGCGTGCGGCCGAAGGCGATGACGGTCGCCGTCATCCTCGCCGGCTTGGTGCCGATCCTGATCGGCACCGGCGCCGGCTCCGAAGCCATGCAACGCATCGCCGCGCCGATGGTCGGCGGCATGTTGACCGCACCACTTCTGTCCTTGTTTGTCCTGCCGGCGTGGTATGCCTTGCGCTGGCGCAAGACGATAGCAACGCAATCAGAGGAGGAACCGCATTTCATCCCGCTTAAAAGCCACGGAGACTCACGATGAACACGACCACGACGACATTCGCACCCGTTAGTTGGTGGCAACGACTCGATCGCCGTTACCGTTTGTTGATCATTGCCGCCCTCGTCGTCGCGGCCGGACTCTGGCTCGGCTGGGAATCGCTCGCGGCACTCGGCGTGCTGCCGCTGTTGCTGTCGCTCCTTCCTTGCCTAGCCATGTGCGCGCTCGGCCTTTGCATGCGCGGCCGTGACGGGGAGTCGTGCCACAAGACGACGGAGAAGTCCACTGCTAAGGAGGGAACATGACGCGCCAGGGCGAGCGCTGGATATGGATCGGCGTGGTCGTCCTGTTGCTCGCCATCGGTGCGGTGGTCTTCGCCGGCCCTGCCGGCCAGATGCTCCGCCATTGCGCCGAAATGATGGGACAGACGCCAGCCAATGAGGTAGCGACGGTAACGCGCCTTACGGATGTTGGCCCGAGGACGACGCTATGACACGCACGTTCCGATTCGTCAGCTTCGCGCGCTGGTATTTCGGCCTGCTCGCATTTCCGGCGCTTCTCGTCGCCGCACCGCCGCTGCTCCACCACGTGCATGGATTGGCCTTCAGTCCGGATGGTGGCCAACTCCTCATCCCCTCCCACTTCGGACTTGCCGTCTACAGCAACGGGCGCTGGACGAAAGCGCCGGGTCCCGCACACGACTACATGGGCTTCGCGGCGACCAAGAACTACGCCTATAGCAGCGGCCATCCGGAGCCCGACAGCGGACTCGTCAATCCGTTTGGTCTCATTCGAAGTCGCGATGGCGGGAAGACGTGGGAGAAGCTCGGCTTCGAGGGTCAGTCGGATTTTCATGTGATGGCGGCGAGCTACCACCGCAATACCGTTTATGTCTATAACCCGGGACGCAACGCCGCGATGGAGACGCCTGGCATCTATTACACCGAAGACGACGGCAAGAAGTAGCAACGTGCGGGCGCAAATGGCTTGCAGGGAAAGGTCGTCGCTCTCGCCGTGCACCCGAGCGATCCACGCCGCGTCGCCGTCGCCACCGACCGCGGCGTGTTTCTCTCAAACGATGCCGGATCGACGTTTGTGCCGGTCGAGGCAAACAGCCGAGGGTTAACGGTGTTCTTCGATCTCTCGGGCAACGAGTTATGGTTTTCTGGATTTTCGAAGGGCGGAACGCTAAAGCGCCTTGAGCTTGCGAGTGGGCGAATCCGTGACGTAGCGATTCCCTTCTTAATGACCGGGGATGGCATTCTCTATGTCGCGCAGAATCCTGCGCGACCTGGCGAGTACGCAGTCGCCACCTTTGCCCGCAGCGTCTATGTCACCAAAGACGGCGGCGCGAGCTGGAAACAAATCGCCGACCGCGGACGCGAACACTGACACGCAGAAATCACACGTCAAAGCGCAAGCACTGGAATAACCACGAAGTAGGCGTTCAGCATATAGAGACCGGAGAGTATCAAAAGTAATCCTCCGACGATCTCGAATACGTGCTGTCGGTGACCGAGCCACCGTAGGCTTTGCAACCACCCAATCGCCACGGCGCCGATCAGGATCGGCACAGCGCGGCCGATCGCAAAGGCGAGCGTGAGCGTGGCACCAAATACGGGAGAGCCAATTCCGGCCGCGACGCCTAACACGACGACCAGTGCTGGCGTGCAAAACGGGCAGATAGCAACCGAGAACGGCACGCCGAGCACAAACGCGCCCCATGCAGTGGCCGCTGGCTTAGCGCGCATCCGTAACGTTGGAAGTGGTAGGCGCAACCACCCCGGCCACGTGAGACCGAGCACGATGAGAAGCGGTCCTAACACCAATCCCCATCCCCGCCCCATCAAGCGCTGCAACTCGCCGCCGCCAAGTCCAGCGGCGAAGCCGAGCACGAGGTGCGTGATCAACATTCCGAGAATAAACATACCGCCGTAGAGGACCGCGCGATTTGTGGCATGGGCCTTGGTCGCATAAGCGAGCGACACGGGTATAGCGGCGAGTGCGACGGGATTGAAGCTGAAAACGAACCCGAGCAAAAAACCGGCGCCGAGCGAAAGCAACGTCGCTTGCTCGAGGGTTTGCCGCAGCGATTCGATATCCAAGCGTTAGTCCTTTAACTGCGGGAAAGACGCGCTTCAAGTGCTTTACGAAGCTTCGCGGCCGTAGGTAATGTCGGGAAAACAAGTTCGCCATCGAGTGCGATCGCCGGCGGCGCGGTGACGCCTAGGTCGACGGCATAGTCGATCTCTTTCAGAATATCGACCTCTCGCCAGAGCACTTTCCCCGTACCGAACTCCTCGGCGACGGCGCGCAAGCTATCCTTGACGACGGCACATTTACTGCAGCCCTGCGTGAAGAACAACTCGATCCGTATCTTTGTTGCCATCACTAACCGGTGCGGTTCTTCCGCGGCTTGGTCATGGTATTTTCGAGTGCCGCTAGGATCGGGCAGGCATCGAGCGGCTTCGATGTGTCGTTACAGATCCGTATCAGCTCGTTCAGCACAGCGGACATCGTTTGAAATGTCCGAATCTTCGTTTCGAGCGCGAGCATCTTTTGGACCGCGACGGTACGAACGTCCCGGCAGCACGCGGCATTTTTCACCTTGAGCGCGAGCAGCTCGCGGATCTCGCGCAGCGAGAAGCCGCACTCCTGCGCGTGTTTAATGAACCGTATGCGCGGCAGCACGTCGTTGCTGTATAGCCGGTAACCGGCCGCACTTTTCTTCGTCGGTGCTAGCAGGCGTTCTTCTTCATAGTAACGCAGCGTGTCACGGCTTATCTCGGAAAGCTCGGCGATCTTACCAATCGTCAACAGAGGCTCCGGTCCTTGCGGACGGTCCTTTAGCAACCGTAGAGGCCGCGATCTCGACGCTCGCCGTTCGATGTTGGCTTTCATGGCTTGAGCGTGGACGGGAAGCCCGCGTCGGCGGTCGCTTTGCGAAGCGCATCGGTGTTTGTTTTTGCGTCGTCAAAGGTGACCGTCGCTTCCCTCTTCTCGAAGCTCACATCGGCTTTGCTAACGCCGTCAACGCGCGTCAACGCCTTTCGCACCGTCAGTGGACACACCTGGCATTGCATACCGGGCACCGAGAGCGTCACCGTCTTGGTGGCTGCGGTTACCGGTACTGCCACAAGGACTAGGACGGCGAGGATGGCGAAATTGGACACCTGCTTCACAAACCTTCTCCTAATAAAAGAGTGGGGCGAGATACGGAAATATCGCCGCAACCGCGAGCAGCGTGGCGACGACCCAAAACAGAATTCGGTAAGTCGATCGCGTCGCCGGAATCGCGCACACGGCGGCCGGCTCGCAGGCGTCGAGTGGTCGAAAGATCGGTCGATACGCAAAGAAGAGCGCAACGACCGCGATACCAATAAAAATCGGCTGATACGGAGTGAGCCTAGTTAACAAACCCATCCAGACACCGCCGATGCCAACCGACACCAGCGCAAGGGGCGCGACACAACACGCGGAGGCCAAAATAGCGGCGAGGCCGCCACTGGCGAGTGCCGTGCCGCCCGTGCTCGTGGGTTTCTTTACCGTGGCGCTCATGCCTTTACGGACTCGTGCTATTAAGGATAGTTCCCGACGTAAGTGTGGGATTACGGCCGGCCCTTGAGCACCTCGATCGACTTAGCGACCGGCGTCCCCTTTTCCGTCACGTACGTCACGGCAACCACGCTGCCACGAAGTGTCGGCAGGTAGGCATAGTCATTTCCTTTTTTAATCAGCGTTCCTTTCGGTACGCGGATCGTCGTCGACTCGGCTTTACCGCCACTGCCTTTGCGCTCCAACACCAAATCGCCTTCGCACCCGCCCGGCTTAAATTCGCATAGAGTCATTTTGGTGCTGACGACGGTTCCTTCGATTTTTTCTTGTGCTGCTGCACTGATTGTTTGAAGTCCTATGATGGCCGCAAACGCCAATGAAACAACTAAGCTACGCATGTCGACTTCCTCCTAGGATTTCCGAAGACGCTTGCTCCTTTTCCCAAGCCACCGCCTGCAGTCGCCCGTCTTTGATGGGCAAGACACGATCAGCCATTTGCGCAAGCGCCTCCGCGTGCGTGACAACGATCACCGTCCGTTCTCGGGAAATTTCCTTTAACAGCTCATAAATCATCTGCCCGGTTTTGGAGTCGAGGTTGCCGGTCGGTTCGTCGGCAAGAATGAGTGGCGGATTATTGGCGAGCGCGCGGGCGATCGCCACCCGCTGCTGCTCACCGCCCGAGAGCTCGCGCGGGCGATGGGTCAGTCGCTGTCGTAAGCCAACGCGATCGAGCAGTGCGAGCGCGCGTGCCCGGCGCTCGGCGCGGACAATGCCGTTGAACTCCATCGGCAGCATGACGTTCTCGAGCGCGCTCAAATTAGGAATGAGATTAAAGCTCTGAAAGACAAAACCGACGGTCTGCCGGCGATAGCGCATGAGCCCGCTTTCCGGCAGCTCTGTCAACGACTGACCGGCCACCATCACCTCGCCGCTCGAAGGTCGATCCATCGCGCCAATGATGTGAAGGAGCGAGGACTTGCCGCTACCGCTCACGCCGACGATGGCGACCATCCCGTGCTCGGCGAGCGTGACGTCGACACCGTCGAGCGCTTTAATGATCTCGTCGCCCTTACGATAGGTCTTACTGACGCGATGGAGCACGACGAGACGGTCCCCCGTTTTTGTGACAGTCGAGTTACTCACGGCGAATCGCCTCCATCGGTGACAGCAGAATAATCTGGCGGATGCTCCAGACGCTGCCGGCCGCTGCCGCGATGACGCAGGTGCCAGTCAACAGCGCGAGCGTCGCCGGCGCAATACTCGAAGACAGCGAGAGCGCGGTGGCGAGCGTGTCCTTGTACTGCGCGGGCAAGAATGGTGCGATGCCAACACCGAACGTATGTTGTGCGATCGGTCCGCCCCAGGCGGCAAAGAGCAGCAAGCCGAGGAAGGCGCCTAACACGCAGAGTGCGAGCGCTTCCGTGAGAAAGCTCACAACAATACCGTCATTCGACGCGCCGAGGGCCTTGAGCGTGCCGATCTCCCAGGCGCGCTCGCGCACGACCAAGAGCATGACAAAGAACACGACGATGATCGTGAGAACGGCCGCCAGCACGATGCCACCGCGCGCTAAGCGCAGCACCGCCCGGGTGGCGGTATTCTGAAACTCCGCGACATGCGTCGGTGCAATGATGTCGGCAACCTCGCCGAGCATCGCTTTCAGTTTCTGCTCGACCGCTGGCAGATATTCTGCTGAGTCGGCTTTCACAAAGAGCCAGGAGATGCCGCGCGGAAACCCGTAGATGTCCCGGAACGTATCAAGCGGGATAAAGAGCTGCATATCGCCAAAGACATAACCGCTCGCGTAAATGCCAACGACCTTAAGCGTTGCCGGCGGGCGATCAAGCGCGAAGATAACGGGATGTGTGCGCTTAAGGTCAAGATTCAGTATCGCGTGGCCGACGTTCTCGACTGTGATGCCCGCCCACTTCGCCACGCCCTGTCCGATCACAGCGACCTTCTGGCCACGGTCGGCGTCGGTTAAGTCGCGTCCTGCGATGATCTTCGGGGTTCCCGCTTCGCCGTGCGATTCGAGGCGTTTAGTATCTCCGGGCGTTACGCCGACGATCATGGCGAAGTTGTGTCCGGTCGTGGGTGTCATCGCGAGGAGATAGGGCTCCACCTTGGCGACGTGCTCGACCGCGCGGACCTGGTTGAACGACTCATGCGGCAGCAGATTTTCGTTGCCGACCATGTTCACGTGCCCCATGGCACCCCGTGCGCGCAGTTGCAGCGTGTTGTCGACGTTCTGTTGCAGGAGGCGCGTTTGCTGCGCGACCGCCGTGCCGATCGCTTGCATTACGAGCAGCAGAAAAAACGGTATGCCGATCAGAAGCGCGACCAGAATGAGTCGCGGTTTGCTCCGTAGGAGATTGCGTAAGCCGAGACGAATCATGTCGGTTAGCCCCTCCGCATTGCTTCAACCGGACTCAGCGTCACGCCACGAACCACGGGGTACAGACTGCCTAAGGCGGCGAAGACCACGGCGCCCAAGAGAATGAGCGCGACGACGGTGCCATCGAACGCAATGGAAAATCCGAACGCTTGGCTCAACACGTGCGCGAGGAGCGCCGCGACGACGATAGCCCCTACGCTGCCGAGTCCGCTCAACGTTCCGGCCTCCGCAAGAAACTGAACCACAATCTCGCGATTGGAGGCGCCAATGGCTTTAAGCGTGCCGATCTCGCGCACGCGCTCGCGTGTACTGAGAATCATCACGGCGACAATGAGCACCGCGCCGATCGCAAAGAGTAGAATCGCGGCGTACAGGCTTGCTACCGCTAACGTGCCAAGCGTCGTTCGCGCAGTCGATACGGCCTCCGGCGTCGTGACGACATCGGCTTCGGGCAGCGCCGCTTTGAGATCCGCGAGCACGGCCTCGACGTTGGCGACCGAGTCAACGGTTAGAAAGATCTTTGAGAGTTTGGCACCGGGACGAAACGTGACGCGGAACGCTTCAATCGGCACGAACACATGGTTATCGCCGAAGTCGTTTCCCGTCGCATAAACGCCGACCACGTTAAACGGCTGGCCTTCCAGGATGATTTGCTTGCCCGCGAGGTCCGCCCCCGTCGGCGTATTGATAGCTAGACGCTGCTTGGCATAAAGCTGCCCGACTACCGCCACCCGGGAAGCGCGGTCCGCTTCAGAGAGCGCGCGACCGGCGATGAGATGGGCGCTTTCGTAGTCAACCTCGCCGATTGCGCGCATGGCGGATCCGGCCTTCAGCCCAATGACCATGGCATAGGCGTTTTTCTTCGACGGATCGATCTGCGGTTGATTCACGTATTCCTCCATCCGGACGATGTGGTGCGCGTTCGGCACTTGGCGGATCTTCGCGAATGTGCCGGTCGAGAAGTGCCCCTCGCCGAGCGGCTTATCGCCACCGAACCCACCCGTGCCGAAGGCACCCGCTTCACGCAACTCAATCAGAGTGCGCACTTTGCCCTCCATCGCGGCGATCTGCTCGCGGCTGGTACGGGTCGCCTGGAGTAGCAGCGCAAGAAAACCAATGACAAGCGCCAACAGCGACACGACGACGAGCGCGCGCGTCACGCTGCGAAAGGGGTTGCGGAATCCTCGCCAGAGGGCGCCCGTCATCACGCATCGTCTCCGTATGAGTCAGCCTACACCTTGGGACTAGGTCCAAGGTCAAGCGGTGGCCGCCCGACACTCGTCACCGCCCCAAAGAAGAGCCCGGCCCGTCCCCAAAGCGAGTTGATAAAGATGGCCGTTACACTCAGCGCCATGGCGGCCATGGCCCAAACGGGATAGACGAGGCCGGTTGCGGCGAGGGGGATGCCGATCCCATTGAACGAGAATGCCAGCACCACGTTTTGCAGCATCTTGCGGTAGCTGCGCCGGCTGATGTCGCGGGCGGCGAGTAGCGCATCGAGGCGCGTGTTCAAAATAATGACGTCGGCCGACTCGATCGCGATCGAGGTGCCGCTGCCCATGGCAACGCCGACGTCCGCTTGCATCAAGGCCGGGGCGTCATTTACTCCATCGCCCACCATCACGACCTTGGTCGTTTTTTGGAGTTCCCGGATGATCTCCGCCTTGCGATCAGGCAGCACGCCGGCGTAGACCTCATCGATGCCCGCCATGGCGGCAAAGCGACGGGCCGCCCGCTCGTTATCGCCGGTCAGTAGCACCGTCCGGATCTCGGCGCGCTGAAGGGCCGCGACGGTCTCCGCCGCATCGGCGCGCAAGCGATCGCCGAGCGCGATGAGACCGAGAGCGGTGCGCGCCTTGGCGACGGCGATGACCGTACGTCCCTGGCTCTCGAGCTCATCGACCTGCGCGAGAAGCGACGAAATATTCACGCCGCGATCGACCAGAAAACTCGGTCGCCCCACGAGCACTTCAATGCCGTCGATACGGGCAACGACACCGAGGCCCGGCACCGCTTCAAAGTCCTCGACATCGGGCGGTGTGAGGCGACGCTGGAAGGCGGCGTTCAGTACGGCTTGCGCGAGCGGATGCTCCGAGCTCGCTTCCGCCGCCGCCGCAATCGCAAGCAGCTCGTCGTCGTTTGAGCCGACTGAAAAAATTTCTTGTACCAAGGGCTGCCCTTCGGTGAGCGTGCCGGTTTTATCGAACACGACGCAATTCACGAGACGAAGTCCTTGGAACGCCTCGCCGGTACGCATCAAGATGCCGCGCTCGGCCGCTTCGCCGGCGCCGCGCACGATCGAGAGCGGCGCGGAAATACCGACGGCGCAGGGATAGCCCATAACGAGGACACTCAATCCGGCGAAAACGGCACGCTCGAGATTCATCTCACCCATTACGAGGAACGAACCGAGCAGCCACCCAACCACAGCAACCGCGGCGATGATCAAGACGGTCGGGGTGTATACCTGCAGCACCCGGTCTACTAAGTGGAGCAATCCGGGCTTTAGCGCGCGGGCGTCTTCGACGTGACGGATTACTTGCTGCAAGAAGGTCTCGGCACCCACGGCCGTGACTTCGACCAGCAGCGTGCCAGTCCCGTTGATGGAACCGCCGATAATGGCATCACCCGTTTTCTTTTCGATCGGCAGCGGCTCGCCGGTCATGAGCGACTCGTTGACTGCCGAGCGACCATCGATGACTTCGCCATCGACCGGAATGCGCTCACCCGGGCGGATGCGTACGCGATCACCGAGCCGGACTTGATCGAGCGCGAGCTCGACTTCCCGGTTGTTACGCACGACGCGCGCGAGATCCGGCTGCAGGTCGAGCAGCTTCTTTACCGCTTGCGAGCTTCGCGTCTTTACGATGAGTGAGAGCCACTCGGAGAAAATATGATACGTCGCGACCATCACGGCGACGGCAAAAAATGGCGCGGTGGGATAGCCAGTCGGTTTAAGGATTAAACCAATGAGACCGCCCGCGATGCCGGCAAAAGCGCCGACCTCCAGCAACACGTGCTGATTGAGAATGCCACGGCGCAGCGCTTGGAGCGCCATAAAGAGGATGTGCTGCCCGACGCCGGCAGCGACAGCGAGGGCCAGCACGCCGGTTAACCAGGGCGTGGCATCAGCGAGCCAACTCAAAGAGCGCGCGTAATAGAGGACAGCACCGAGCGCGACAAGTCCTGCGGTGGCGCTCAACGCGGTCACGAGCCCGCGCGGCTTTAGCACCGCGAGGAGAAAGACCACTAGGCTCAAGAAAACAACGCTGGCTAGGAGCGTCGACCAGAACCCGACGGGGTTTGCGACCAGCGCGATCGCCGCGAGACTCGCCGCCACGGCGGCAACGAACCGATAGCTTTCGCGGACGAGCGCCGCCTCTTCTTCATCGAAGGGACGAAGTTTTCGGGGATCGGAAATGGTGTAGCCAATGTCCTTGAGCGTCTGCAGCAGTATCTCGGCACGCGTTCGGTTTGGGTCGTATTCAATTAACGCTTGTTCGTGCGTGAGACTGACCGCAACGTTTTCAACGCCGGGATGTTTGCGCAGCGCCTTCTCGATCGTGCCGGTACAGAGCGAACAGTGAAGTCCGCCGATCCGGGCGCGGATGCGTCGGCGATCCGGTCGGTTCGACGGCTCCTCGCTCCAAACGGTCGGGCATGGTAGGACGCTAGCGTGACTCATAATGTGCCTCCATATAAATGGTGGGCGTCGCGTTACGCGTTTGTCGCAGCAAGCGGCGTCACTTGGTATCCCGCCTTTTCGATAACCGCAACTAACGTCTCTTGCGAGGTTGCATGCGGATCGAATTGAATCCGCGCTAGGCGCTCAGTGAAAGTCACGTCCACCGCTTTGACGCCGTCTTGACGGGCGAGCAATGACTGGATCACCGCGGCGCAGCCGCCGCAGTGCATGCCCTCGATTCGTAACCGTGCGCTTTTCATACCTCGCTCCTTTACCGTCATGGCAAAGCCTAAGCCCTGGACCATACTCCCGGGTCAAGCGCGTAGATCGGTGCGGTAGACGTACGCAGTTCGCGACGTTGTGCACCGAGACGGACTACCGGATGAGTAAGGCTAAACCACCGTGCGACGGGTTTGGCGAGACAGAGACTAGTTCAAGCGCTGTTGTTGAACTGCGGGCAAGGAACGGAGCCATAGGAACAGAAGACACAACAATCGCCAGGCTTCGGACGGAGCAACTGCCCGCACGCTTCGCACTCATAATAGAACTGACAAGCATCGAGCGACATCGTCTCGGTCTTGGCGTTGCCGCAAGATGGACAGGTAAGCGTCGATTCATCGCGTCCACTTGCCGGGAGCCATGGAGCGAGCACGAATACACCGTGCTGGGCACGATGTTGCTGACGGCCATCGTTCTCGTTCTTGTCGGGATGAAACTGTTTGTGGTTGCGCCGCATCACTAATAACCTCGTGCAGAACTGAAGGCGCAACGCTGCGCTGGAATTACATTTTCGTAATCTGCCACCATAAGGCTATTCGCCCGGAACTAAGCCGACCCGCTCTGCTCCTAAAAGGGACCCATCCTTCAAAAAGGAGCAAGGACATGCCCCAGCACGATATGCAGGAATGCATCGACAACTGTCTCGCGTGTTATCGCAGCTGCCAAGAAACGGCGATGAACCATTGCCTGGAAAAAGGCGGAAAGTTTGTGGAACCGGAGCACTTTCGGCTGATGTTGAGCTGCGCGGAGATCTGTCGGACGTCGGCGGACTTCATGTTGAGCGGATCCCCATTGCACGCGCAAACCTGTGCGGTTTGTGCCGGAGTGTGCGAAGCCTGCGCGGAAAGCTGCGAGCGGCTCGGCGAAATGGACGAGTGCGCGCGCATCTGCCGCGTCTGCGCCGACAGCTGCCGTGAGATGGCAGGTGCCATTCACCTAATGAGTGGCCAGCAGACGACCGGGACGGTTGCGCGACCAACGATGTAATTCCTGGAAGCGCCGCACGAGCGGCAACAGTTTGTGCACCATGTGAGAGCCATGGTGGGAAACTCTTGGTCGATCGGCTCCGCAGCGAACGACGCCGCGGCGGAAAAAGCTCCCGGGAGAGCGTTAGCGCGGACGGTGTCACTCCACCGTCTTGTCTCAATTCGTCAGCGCTTCGCGCCGCGGAGCGCCAGCGACAACAGCCACAGCAGTACCGGTCGGCCACACCTTTGACGCAGACCAACCCTTGCAGCGGTACGCGAGGCGGTCCATAAATCGCCGCGCGCGCCAGAAACGGTTCGCCACGCTTGATCCCCGTCGAGGCGCGCTCTGCACAAATCTACTAAGATGGCATTGATTCGCGGTCACGCGAATACCCCGCAAAGGAGGTCGTCATGTTTCGCCTACATAACGAGAGTACCGTGGCGCTCAACGCCCCCGTTGACGTCGCGTTTTCGTATTTGGATGACTTCAAAAAGCTTTCGGCGCACATGGAACAATCCTCCGGGATGATGATGGGCTCGAAGATGACCATCGACATGGATGCCGCCGGCGGCCGCTCCGTCGGCTCCAAGGTCCGCCTGCATGGAAAGATGATGGGCCTGACGCTCTCGTTGGAAGAGGTCGTCACGGAACGCCAACCGCCCGTTCGCAAGTCCTGGAACACGACGAGTACCGACCTGCTGGTGATCGGCGACTACCGTCTCGGTTTCGAGCTGACGCCGAACGGAAACGCTTCGACGCTGCACGTATACATCGACTATGACTATCCGCCGAAACCCCCCGCCCGCTGGCTCGGCTACTTGTTCGGGAAGATGTACGCGCGCTGGTGCACGGAGCGAATGGCGAAGGACGCGGCGGCGCACTTCAACTCCTCCAGCGCCGCGAGCCACGTAGTGGGTAGCCGCTGATCACATCGGTATGCGGCTGCGTAGCAGCCGCAACCACGAAGAGCCACACGACAAACCATTGAGCAAGCGGGATTACAAACGCTAGCCTGATTTGCGCGCCGGCGAGCGTGATCGAGCCGCGTCGCGCGCTTCCGGCAGTATGGGCGCGACACGGCTTGTGCCGAGCGCGAGGACAGCGCCGCCAAGCAGCAGCACGGCGGTCACCCAGAACGACGTTTCGTTAACTGCAGCGAACAACCAGCCGGCCGCCGCTGAGCCGAGCGCCTGCCCGAGATTTGATGCCGCGGTCTGGGTCCCGAGCCTCGCCCCTTGCGCGGTACCTGCGGCGAGAGAAACCTGGTATGTGAGCAACGGAATGAGCAGACCCGAGCTCGCGGCGATCAGCGCGACACGCCACCACAGCGCCTCGAGACTCGTTGCCGTGGCGAGCCAGCCGAGGCCGAGCGCCATCGCCAGGAAGGCGGCGACCAAGGTGGCCCGGTTGTCGAGGTGATGCGCTAGCGGGGCAAACAGCAACACTTCGACCATGGCCATCACCAGGCTGCACTCGAAAAACATCAGGCCGAGCTGACCTGGGGTGAGTCCGAGGCGTTGCTGGCCGTGCAAGGTGATACCGACTTCGAATCCGCCGAGACCGAACATCACCAACAACGACAGCATGAGCAATAATCCAGTCGAGCGCACCGGCGTAACATCCGACGGGGCGGCGCGTGGCCGTAACGGTTCGGACAGCCATCGCCAAACGGCGAGCCCGATCAGCGCCCCTATGCCGGCGGCCACGAGGAACGGGAGAGCCGTCGCGGGCACACGCATCGTGGATAAGCCGGCGAGCCAGCCGCCCAGAGCGGGACCCGCGAGAAACCCCAAGACCGATGCCGCGCTCATCCACGCGAAGCGACGCGCGCGCGACGTTGCCACCGATGTATCGCCGACATAGGCGAACGTCACCGGCAGCACGGCACCCGCGAATGCGCCTGCAGCCATGCGTGCGGTATAGCCCAGCCACAGACTCGGCGCAAAACCGAAGACGACAAGCGCGAGGCTGAATCCGGCGAGGCCGATGAGAATCACGCAGCGGCGCCCGAATCGGTCCGCGAAGCGGCCCCAGAGCGGCGCGCCTACGAATACCGCGAAGGTGTAGGCGGCCGTGAGCATGCCGGTGTGCCACGCCACATCGGCGTTCGCGCCTACGACGCGTGCGAGAAAGAACGGCAACACCGGCAGCACTACGCCGTAGCCTAACGAGACGCCGAATACCGCGGCGAGGAGCACTGCAAAGTCACCTCGCGCAAGGGCAACAGCCGGGGTACCGGCGGTCACGCGTCCACTCCGAACAGCGCGAGCAGTGCGGCCTCGCGCGTAGTCAGCTGTTCTTGCGTTTCCGCCTCGACGACGAGCTTTGCCACGGGCTCGGTGTTCGACGGGCGCAGGTTGAACCACCAATCCGGATACTCGACGGTAATCCCGTCCACGGTACTGATGCTGGCGTCGGCGTAGCGCCAGCGTGCGAGCTCTACAAGCGCGGCCGGCTCGCGCGTTTCGATGCGTTGCTCGCCGCCGCCGGCGTAACGCGCGAGCGGCTGCAAGTGCTCGGCGAGGCGCTTGCCGCTGCGCCCAAGAAAGCCGATCAGCTTGAGGGCCGCGTAGAGCGGATCGTCGATGCCAAAGTGTTCGCGGTACATGATGTGACCAGACAATTCGCCGGCGAGGAGCGCGGCGTCATCGCGATGCAGCGCCTCCTTGTGGAACGGGTTGCCGACACGCAGCTTCACTGCCGTGCCGCCGCGCCGTTCGATTTCCTCCGCCACGGCGACCGGACATACTCTTCCCCTGCTCCGTCAGGCGCCCGCGGCGGCCGGCGCCGCCGTCATGCGGTGAATACCCGCGAGGCGCGTGCGCTTGAGCAGCAATGCGTTGACGGCAACGAGCGCCGAGCTGCCCGACATCGCCAACGCCGCGACTTCCGGACTGATGGTGAACGGATAGAAAACGCCGGCGGCCATGGGAAACGCCACGACGTTGTAGGCCACGGCCCAAAAAAGATTTTGATGCATCTTGCGCAGCGTCGCACGCGACAGTTCGACCGCGCCGACAACGTCGAAGGGATCGCTCTTCATCAGAACGACGTCGGCACTTTCCATGGCGACGTCCGTGCCGGCGCCGATCGCGAAGCCGACGTCCGCCTGCGTCAGCGCGGGCGCGTCGTTGATGCCGTCGCCGACCATGCCGACTTTCTTGCCGCTCGCTTGCAGCTCCTTCACCTTCGCCGCCTTCTGGCCGGGCAGCACGTCGGCCAGCACGATGTCGATGCCGATCTCGCCGGCAATGCGCTCGGCGGTGGCGCGGTTGTCGCCGGTCAGCATCGCCACCTGCACGCCGCGCGCTTTGAGCGCCTTGACCGCGGCGATTGCGGACGGGCGCAGCGCGTCGGCGATGGCGATCAGGCCAATGAGGCGACCGTCGCGCGCGAGGTGCACGACGGTACGGCCGCCGCCTTGCAGGCGCTGCGCCTCGGCGCCGAGTTCGCCGAGGGCGATTTTCTGCTCGTCCATCAGGCGGCGGTTCCCAAGATATACCGTCGTCCCGCCGACCTTCGCCCGTGCGCCACGGCCTTCGAGATTCTCGAAACCGCCTGGTTTCTCAAGACGCAGGTCCTTCGCGCGCCGCGCGATCGCTTGTGCAAGGGGATGATCCGAGCCTTGATCGACCGCGGCGGCGAGCGCGAGGACATTGTCCTGTGTTGCACCGGCCGCCGCACGGACTTCCACGACCTCCGGCTGCCCGAGTGTCAGCGTGCCGGTCTTGTCGAAGATGATCACATCGAGCTTGGTCGCGTCCTCCAGGGCGGACGCGTTCTTGAAAAGAATGCCATTCATGGCGCCAAGACCGGTGCCGACCATCACCGCCATCGGCGTCGCGAGACCGAGCGCGTCCGGGCACGCGATGACGAATACCGTGATCGTCAGCGTGAGCGCAAAGAGCAGCGGCTGACCGATCCACCAGAACCAGACCGCGAACGTGAGCAGACCGATCACCACCGCAATCAGCACCAGCCACTGCGACGCGCGATCGGCGAGGAGTTGCGCCGGGGCTTTGGAGTTCTGCGCCTCCTGGACCAATTTCACGATCTGTGCCAACGCCGTGTCGGCGCCCACCTTGGTCGCGCGGTAGCGGAACGTGCCGCTCTTATTAATGGTGGCGCCGATCACCGTATCGCCGGGGTGCTTGTTCACGGGCATCGATTCGCCCGTCAGCATCGATTCATCGACCGCCGACTCGCCCTCCAGCACCTCTCCGTCCACCGGAATCTTGTTGCCCGGACGGATAACAACCGTATCGCCCGCCAAGACATCCGCCGTCGGAACTTCCACTTCCTTGCCGCCGCGCAGCACGGTCGCCATCGGCGGCGCGAGATCGAGTAGCGCGCGGATCGCCGCCGAGGCGCCGGCGCGGGCGCGCATCTCCAGCCAGTGGCCGAGCAGAATGAACACGAGCAGCACCGCCACCGCTTCGTAAAACTGCGCGCCTTCAAAAACGAACGTCGCGCCGATACTGAAGATATAACCGGTGCCGACGGACAGAACGACCAAAACGGCCATATTCAGTACGCCGTTCTTAAGCGCGCGGTAGGCGGCGACCACGAACGGCCACGCGGGATAGACCACCGCCACCGTCGCCAGCAGAAACAGCCAGACGTCGAGCGGCAAACCAAACGGCGGCCCGGGGGGCGTAAACATTCCACCCATGGGTGAATAAATAAAAATGGGAACGGTAAAGACAAGCGCGACCCAAAAGCGGTTGCGCATGTCGCGCACCATTTCTTGCGTGTCCATCCCCGCGCCGTGGCCCATTTCGTGGGCCATCGCATCGTGGGCAACGGGTGGCGCCGCCTGCGCGGGCGCTTCGTGTTTCGCGTGGAGACCCTCTTTGCGGGACGGGATGCCGCGCGCATGAACCACCGCGGCCACGCCTTCTCCGGGCGGATCTTCGGGCTTGCACATGTGCGCCGGCAGCCGCGCACCGGTGCAGTGATGGCCGCACTCCCGTACGCGCGCCTTGATGGCTTCGAGATCGATAACGCGGTCGTCATACTCGACGGTGGCGCTCGCCGTCGCATAGTCAACGTCGGCGCGGCGCACGCCGGGCAAACGGCGCAACTGCTTCTCCACGCCCAAGTCACTCAGCGGCGTGATCAGTCCGCCAACGTCTATCGTCACCGTACGCATCATCTCTCCGTCGGGTTTTTAGTTCCTTGTCTCCGGAGCCGCCTGCGGGGATAACTGAAACGTGACCGTATAGGGTTGCTTCGACGTCTGATCGATCAGTTGCAGACGCAGACTACGCGCCGTACGCGCTTCCGCCGGGAAGAAGATGAAACCATACGCGAGCTCGCCCGGTTTGACGGCGCGGTTGCGCAGCGACTTTTCGTTGAAATCGTCCATGACGGCGCGACGCGCTTGATCCGCCTTAGCCGCACCCACGCCGCCGCCGATCACGCCGCCGCCTGCAACGCCCGCCGCCGCGCCCTTGGCCGCAGCGCGACCGACGTCCTCGCCGCTCACGACTCCCACGGCGGCGCCGATCAAAGCGCCCGCCGCGCCACCGAGAAATGCGCCATAGCTGCCCTGGCGGAAAATCTGCTTCGTCTCGGCATAGCGCGTCACACGCTCGTAGGCGAATCGCTCGTTCAGCACGGGCCAAAGTTTGCCTTCCTCGTTCTCGAGAAACGTCTGCGCCGGATTGATCACGAGCGCGTTAGCGCCGCGGTGGTCGAACGCCACCTGCACCGGTAACAAACCTGCGTCGATCACGTCGAGGCCGAACGCCTGCCCGGCGGCTTTCCGGTCGGCATAAGCCACGGCTCCCACGGTTGCGCCGGCGAGTTGCTGTGCGTTCGCATAGCGCTCCGGCAGCTCGAAGCCGACCGGAGTCGCCTTGTAGGCTGTGCCGCAACTGGCCAGCACGGCGGTGGCAAGGAACAGCAAGACGGAGGAAATAGCGCGTTTCATAGTGGTGTCCTCGCAGTATATTTACCGGATTGTTTCCGTCCGCGTCGCGAGCGGTGCGCGCTTCTTCTTTGCGGGACGGCCGAGCAGCGCCTGAAGATCCTCCTCCACGAGCGTCTCCTTTTCGAGCAGCCGGCGCGCGCCGCGCTCCAGGGTGTCGCGGCGTTGCGTCAAAACCGCCTCGGCTTTCGCAAATGCCGCGTTCACGATGTCGCGCACGGCGTGGTCGATGGTGCGTGATGTTTCTTCGCTAAAACTGCGCGCCGACGGCGGCATACCAGGCACTTGCATGAACGCCGGCCGGTCCTCCTCGTAGGCGATGTGGCCGAGCTTCTCGTCCATGCCGTAGCGCATCACCATGCTGCGCGCGATGTCGGTCACCTTGGCGAGATCGTCGGCGGCGCCGGTGGAGAGATGCTGGAACACGACATGCTCCGCCGCGCGGCCGCCGAGCAAAACGGCCATCTTGTTTTCCAGCTCCTCGCGCGTCATGAGATAGCGATCTTCGGTCGGGCGCTGGATGGTGTAGCCGAGCGCGCCGATGCCGCGCGGGATGATGGAGATTTTGTGCACCGGATCGACACCGGGCAGCGACATCGCGACCAGCGCATGGCCCATTTCGTGAAACGCGACGACCTCGCGTTCCTTCGGATGGAGCAGGCGATTCTTTTTCTCCAGCCCCGCAACGATACGCTCGATTGCGTGATTGAAGTCATCGAGCGTGACTGAATCCGCCCCGCGGCGCGTCGCGAGCAACGCTGCTTCGTTGACGAGATTGGCGAGATCGGCGCCAGAGAAACCGGGGGTTAGCGCGGCTATTTGTTCGATATCGATGTCGCGCGCATGCTGCACCTTTTTTATGTGAACTTTCAGAATATCGATGCGTCCCTTCTTATCCGGACGATCGACGAGCACTTGCCGGTCGAAACGCCCGGCGCGCAGCAGCGCGGGGTCGAGGATTTCCGGCCGATTTGTAGCCGCGAGCAGCATCAGCCCCTTGCTCGGGTCGAAGCCGTCCATTTCGGAGAGCAACTGATTCAAGGTTTGCTCCTTCTCATCATGCCCGCCGGCCATGGGATAGGCGCCGCGCGCACGGCCGAGCGCGTCGAGCTCATCGACAAAGATAATCGCGGGCGCGAGCTTGCGCGCCTGCTCGAACAGATCGCGCACGCGCGCGGCGCCGACGCCGACGAACATCTCGACGAATTCCGAGCCGTTGATGGAGAGAAACGGCACGCCGGCCTCGCCCGCGACCGCGCGCGCAAGCAGCGTCTTGCCGGTGCCGGGCGGTCCCACGAGCAACACGCCCTTCGGGATACGCGCGCCAAGCCGGCCGTAGCGTTCCGGCTCCTTGAGAAACTCGACAACTTCCTTCAATTCCTCCTTGGCTTCATCCACGCCCGCGACGTCCTCGAACGTGACGCCGGTCTGTTTCTCCATGTAGACCTTGGCCTTGCTCTTGCCGATTTCGAGCATCCCGCCCGCCCCGCCACCGCCCATGCGCTTCAAGACGAACATCCAGATCCCGACGAAGATCGCGGCCGGCAAGATCCAGGACAGCAGCGTCGCGAGCCAGCGGCTTTCGATTCTTCCGGCGAAGCGGATCTTGGCCGCCTCCAATTCCGCCACCAGATTCGGGTCGTCGACCCGCACTGTTTCGAAGCGATGCTTGCCTTCGCCGGCGCGTTTGAGCTGCTCTAATTTTTCCTTCGGAAGGAGCGCATCGAGTCCATCGGGCTTGAGAATTCCGCTGATTGTTTGGTCTGAAATGGCGACGTCGTCGAGCTTGCCTGCCTTGAGCAGCGTCTTGAACTCGTCGTAGGTTAGATTTTCGGTATGGACGGTCGAGACGTACGTCTGCCAAGCGATCATCAACAGGAACACGATGAGGAAATACCAAACAGAGTACTGTTGTTGTTTATCCATGGCTCACCTGTCGTTGAGGCCTGCGCTCTAGCGTCCGCGTCACGGCGCGCGCGAGGCGCCGTCGCGCTCGAGGCGCGCCTTGCGCTCCTCGTACTCTTGCGTCGAGATCTCGCCCGCCGCGTAGCGGCGCTGCAGTGTCTGCAACGGCGTCTCACGCGCACGCGTGCGCGGAACGGGCGTGAGGAGTGAAAAGAAAATAACGATGAGCACGATCCAGAACAACCACCAGAATACGTGCATGCCCCAAAACCATCCGCCGTCGTAACCCATCATGCTCTTCTCCTCGGTTGTACCTGATCGTCAGCGCAAATAAGCTTCGGCAATGTAGCGGCGCATCATGCGATGCGAGTTGAAGTACGTCGCGTTCTTGCTGATCGCACCTTTCATGACGTTGATCCAACCGTCGCCGCCGGACGTACCGGCCCGGTACAGCGGCAGGACAACGCGTTGGAGTTTGTCGTACAGCGAGCGCGCGTCATCCTGCGCGCCGGGCGTGCCGACGCTCCAGCCGGTGACGCCTTCGATACAGCCCTCGATCCACCAGCCATCGAGCACCGACAGCGACGGCACGCCGTTGAAAGCGGCCTTCATTCCGCTGGTGCCCGAGGCCTCCATCGGGGGCAGCGGGGTGTTGACCCACACGTCCACTCCCGCAACCAGGAGCTGCGCCGCCGCCATGTCGTAGTCGTGGAGATACGCGACCGGAATCGCGCCCGCCAGCGCGCGGGCGTGCGCGTGCAGCATCTCGATCAGCCGCTTGCCCTCGCCGTCGCGCGGGTGTGCCTTGCCGGCGAGGACGATTTGGAGCGGCTGCTCGCGCGCGATGCGCTTCAAGCGTTCGAGATCAGTGAACAGCAGATCGGGGCGCTTGTACGCCGTCATGCGCCGGGCGAAGCCGAGCAGTAGCACGTCCGGCCGAAGCGATACACCCGTGTCGGCCCGCACCTTGTCGATCAGCGCCGCCTTCGCCTGCGCATGCGCCGCGAGGATCGCGGCGTCCGGAATACAGCAATCGGCGCGCACCAATTGCTCCGGCTCGTGACGCCATGCCGGCAGATATTGATCGTAGACCTTGGCGAATGGCGCGGCCGTCCACGTACTTGGATGCACCCCGTTCGTGATCGCGTGCACCCGGTATCCCGGAAACATCTGCTGCGATACCTCGGCGTGGCGCTTGGCGACGCCGTTGACGTAGTCGCTGAGATTAAGCGCGAGGCGCGTCATGTTGAGGCGATCTTCTCCGGCGAAGCGCTTCAGCACGTCGAGATCGATTTCGCTTTCGTTCACCGCGAGACGGCTGCGCACCGCCCGCGCGGGATCGGCCAGGCGCACCAGCGTTTCGACGCCGATCCGGTTCTCGAGCAGGCGCTCGACCAGCTCGTAGGAAAACTGGTCATATCCGGCCTCGACCGGCGTGTGCGTCGTGAAGATGCAGTGCGCTCGCACTTTGGGGACGTCGTAGAGCCGCTCGCCGGGGCGCAATTCCGCGGGCGCGTACGCATGCTGGTGCAGCAGCTCGAGCGTGAGCAGCGCCGCGTGGCCTTCCAGCGTGACACCGGCCATGGGAACGGCGAGATCGGCCGCCGCGCGCAAGGTGTCCCCGGCCAGAACACCGAGACCGCCCGCGTACGTCGGAATTTCGCTGCGCAGCGCGATCTCCATCGAAAAGTAAGCGATGCGTCGCTCGTGCACGAAGTCATAAAGCATGACCTACCCTCCGTTCTCCGCAGCTCACGCGTCGAATCATTCGGCGCGCACTGCTATCGAGGCGGGCCGGCGGCGCCCGAGCAGAGCGAGCAGCTTGTCGTACGATGCGATGAACTTTTGCACGCCCTCTTCCTCGAGCCGCTCGGCAATCCACGGCAGTTCGATCCCGAGCGGTGCCAGTTGCGTGGGCAGCCGAAGCGCGGCCTCAATGTCGTCGGTCAACCACGCGGCCGGCTCACCGTGCGCGCGATAAGCGATCATCGTCTCGTACGGCATAGTGTTTACCGTGTCCGGAGCGATTAACGCATCGACATACTTCACGTCGCTGTAGGCCGGATCCTTCGTGCCGGTGCTCGCCCACAAAAGGCGCTGCGGCCGCGCCCCGCGCCGTCTCAATGCTTCCCAGCGAGCGTCGGCGATGAGCTCGTTGTACGCCTGATAGGCGATGCGGGCGCAAGCGATCGCCGCTTGCCCGCGCAGTTTTTGCGCCGCGGCGCGGGCGACCGGGCGTTCGATCGCGTCGAGACGCTTATCGATCGCGACGTCGATGCGGCTGAGAAAAAAACTCGCCACCGATGCCACGCGTTCGACTGCATTGCCGGCGCTCGCGTACGCTTCAAGCCCCTCGATGTAAGCGTGCGCTGCCTCCCGATAGCGCTCGACGCTGAACAACAAGGTCACATTGACGTTGATCCCCGCGGCGATCAGGCGGCGGATCGCAAGCAGCCCGGCGCGCGTCCCCGGCACTTTGATCATGACGTTCGCCCGGTCGACCGCGGGCCACAAGCGCTGCGCTTCGGCGACGGTCGCCTCGGTGTCGTGCGCCAGGTGCGGTGACACTTCGAGACTGACGTAGCCATCGCGCCCGTCGCTCGTTTCATAAATCTCGCGCAGCAGATCGGCGGCGCCCTGGATGTCCTCGATCACCAGCGCTTCGTACATTGCCCGGGCATCGAACCGGCGGCGCGCAAGATCTGCTATGGCCGCGTCGTAGTCGCGTGTATCGCTGATGGCATTTCGGAAGATCGCGGGGTTCGATGTGACGCCGGTTACGCCGTCCTCGGCGATCAACCGTGCGAGCGTTCCGTCACGGAGCCAGGCGCGACGGATGTCGTCGAGCCACACGCTCTGCCCCAGCGCCTGCAACCGCCGCAAGGGGTTTGCCTGGATCGCGGTTTGCATAACGTCCTCCTTGAACATCAATAAGGCCACTTCCACTCCCTTATCTCCGGCATGTCTTCGCCGTGCTGTTCGATGTATTGCTTGTGCTCCACGCGCTTGTCGCGCATCAGCTGCTTCAAATAAATCGCGTGGCCGCCGAGCCGCGGCACGCGGTCGGCGACATCCATCACCAGATGAAACCGGTCCATGTCGTTCAAAACCACCATATCGAACGGCGTCGTGGTCGTGCCCTCCTCTTTGTAGCCGCGCACATGCAGATTAACGTGATTGGCGCGCCGGTAGGTCAGGCGGTGAATCAGCCAGGGGTAACCGTGATAGGCGAAGATGATGGGCTTGTCCTTGGTAAAGAGCATATCGAAGTCGCGATCGGACAGACCGTGCGGATGCTCCTCGCGCGGCTGCAGCGTCATGAGATCGACCACGTTGATGACGCGCACTTTAAGTTGCGGTGCGTGTTGGCGCAGGATGTCGACGGCTGCCAATACTTCGAGCGTCGGCACGTCACCCGCGCAAGCCAACACGACATCGGGCTCCTGCTGCTGATCGTTGCTGGCCCAGTCGAAAACGCCGATGCCGGCGGTGCAATGCTTGACGGCCGCGTCCATGTCGAGCCATTGCGGCGCCGGCTGCTTACCCGCGACGATCACATTCACGAAGTTCCGCGAGCGCAGGCAACAGTCGGTAATGCAAAGCAGCGTGTTAGCGTCGGGCGGCAGGTAAACGCGAATGATGTCGGCTTTCTTGTTCATCACGAGATCTATAAAGCCGGGATCTTGGTGCGAGAAACCGTTGTGATCCTGGCGCCAGACGTGCGACGTCAGCAGGTAGTTGAGCGAGGCGATCGGCCGGCGCCACGGAATTTCCTTGCTCACCTTCAGCCACTTTGCGTGTTGATTGAACATGGAATCAACAATGTGGATAAACGCCTCGTAGCAGGAGAAGAACCCATGGCGGCCTGTGAGCAGATAACCTTCGAGCCAGCCCTGGCAAGTATGCTCCGAGAGAATCTCGAGCACGCGTCCGTCCGCTGATAGATGCTCGTCCTCCGGATCGTGTTCACCCGCCCATGCACGGTCCGTCACCTCGAACAGCGCACCGAGCCGGTTCGACGCCGTCTCATCCGGCCCGACGACCCGGAAGTTGCGCGATTCGAGATTGAGCTTCATCACGTCGCGCAGGTACGTGCCCATCACGCGCGTTGCCTCGCCAATCACCGCACCGGGTTTGGCGACACTGACCGCATACGCGCGAAAATCCGGAAGGCGTAAATCCTTCAGCAACCGCCCGCCGTTCGCGTGCGGGTTGGCGCCCATGCGCCGATCGCCCTTGGGCGCGAGCGCGGCGATCGATGGCTTTAGCGCGCCGCGCGCGTCGAACAGCTCCTGCGGCTTGTAGCTCTTCATCCATTGTTCGAGCGCCTTCAGGTGCTCGGGATTCGTGCCGATATCAGCAAGCGGCACTTGGTGCGAGCGCCAGGTTCCTTCGGTCTTTTTGCCATCGACCCGCTTCGGACCGGTCCAGCCTTTCGGCGTTTTCAGCACGATCATCGGCCAGGTCGGCCGGTCCTTGAGCTTGCCGGAGCGCGCTTGCGACCGGATGTCCCGAATCTCAGCGATCACGGCTTCCAGTGTGGCGGCCATGCGCTGGTGCATCTCATGGGGATCGTCGCCCTCCACGAAGTACGGCTGGTAGCCGAAGCCGACCAGTAGGCTTTCGAGCTCCGCGTGCGGAATGCGGGCGAGCACGGTGGGATTCGCGATCTTGTAGCCGTTCAGATGCAGAATCGGCAACACCGCGCCGTCGGTGGCTGGATTCAGGAACTTGTTCGAGTGCCACGCGGCGGCGAGCGGCCCGGTCTCGGCTTCGCCGTCGCCGATTACGCAGGCGACGATGAGATCGGGATTGTCGAACGCCGCGCCGTAGGCGTGCGACAGCGAATAGCCGAGCTCGCCGCCCTCGTGGATCGAGCCCGGCGTTTCGGCGGTCGCGTGGCTGCCGACCCCACCCGGGAACGAGAATTGTTTGAACAAACGCTGCATCCCTTGCGCGTCCTGTGGGACGTTCGGGTACAGCTCGCTGTAGCTGCCCTCCAACCAACTGTTGGCCACGAGCGCCGGCCCGCCGTGACCGGGCCCGGCGATGTAGATCATGTCGAGTTCATACTTATTAATAAGGCGATTCAGGTGCGCATAAATGAAATTGAGCCCAGGGCTGGTGCCCCAGTGGCCAAGCAGGCGCGGCTTAATGTGCTCTGGCTGCAACGGCTCCTTTAATAAAGGATTGTCGAGTAAGTAAATCTGCCCGACCGAGAGATAATTGGCCGCGCGCCAGTAGGCATCGATTCTCTGCAACTCCTCGGTCGACAGCGTGGCGGTTGCGGACTTGGTTGCCGTTGCCGTTTCGTTCATCACACTCTCCTTTGCTTCACTTGCGTCATTGCGCGCGGTCCTTGCCGGTGCTCGATGCATCTCGCCTCCCGGCAGAAGGGCGCCAGGCGGACAGGTCGTAATCGATTAAGTGGCTGATGCGATCGAGCGTGACATCGGCCGCGGGATAGGCAGCGACATTCTTCGGATCGAGCGCATAATGTCCTTGGCGCACGAACACTGTCGTCAGCCGTTCACCCCAGCTTTGTTTCATCGCCGCGAGGATGCGCAGCTTGTCATCGATCATCACATAGCGGCGCGCCGGATAGCGCCGTTCGACATCGGCCAGCATCTGTTCCTTGTGAATGTAAATCAGCACGCGCCCGTCGACGGCGCCCCACAGCCCCGAGCGCTGCACCTTGCGCGGCTGAAACACCACATCGCCGTCGGAAAGAATCGCGGTCGGGCCGAAGCGGCGCGCATGTATGAGCGCCGTTAGCGCATCCGGGTAGAGCCGTTCGGCGAACGGATAATCCACGAGATACGACGACATCAGCAGCAGCCGCGGCTCGGTCATCGCCTCACGTCGATAACGCTGCAAAGCGCCGAGGTAGTCGGCGTACCCCAGCTCTGCGCGCAACTCTTCGAACAGGGCCCAATACCGGTCGCACGCCTCCGATCCAAACTCGCGGCCGAGGTGCTCGTGCAGATCAGCCCGCACAGCGTCGTTGTCGAGCAGCGTGTTGTCCACATCGAACAGGAACACGGTGTCGCTCGCCGACGTGCCGGTCGCTTCCATACGAAATGTTTCTCCTATAACCACCGGCGCACCACCCAGCCGATGCTTTCGAGCATGCGCCGCGGCCAGGCTCGGCGCAACCAGCGGCGCAATTCCACCGGCGCCGCTTCGTTGAGATCGGCCAGGAATTGTTGCTCCAAGGTTTGCGCAAGCGCTGGATCGCGCGCCACCAAATTGACCTCGTAGTTCGTGAAGAAACTCCGGTAGTCCATGTTGGCGGTGCCGAGCGTGCTCCACTCGCCGTCGATCACCGCCGTCTTCGCGTGCAGCACGCGCGGCTGGTATTCGTAGATGCGCACGCCGGCGCGCAACAGCGGCGCGAACACGGCCTGCGCGGCCCACTGGACAATCGCCACGTCGGAAATGCCGGGAACGAGGAGACGCACATCGATACCGCGCGCCGCGGCTGCTTCGAGCGCGTGTTGCGCGCGCAGGCTCGGCACGAGATACGGCGTCGTCACGTAGATGCGATGGCGCGCGGTGGCGAAACGCTCCGCATACCAGCAATACAATCGGTGCTGGCACCGCAAGGAATTATTCGCCACCAACACCGCCCCCGCACCGTTCGCGGGCTCGCACTCCCAGCGTCGTTCGCCATTCCAGAAGGCATCGAACAGATGTGCCGCCTGCCGCGCCAGCTCACCACGCATGCATACCGCCGTGTCCCGCCAGCGCTTGTCGCCGTAAAGCCGCCGCGAGCTTTCGCGGTGAAGGTTAAAGCCGCCGATGTACGCGTCGGTATCGTCTACGACGAGCAGCTTGCGATGGTTGCGCCGGTTGTAGCGCCACGGGTCGCGCCAACGCCACCGATGAAAAAAGCGCAGGCGCACGCCTTTGCTTCGCAAATGCCGCCCGAGCGCGCCGAATCGCCAGGACAGCGAACCGGCTGCATCGATCTGCGCGCGCACAGCGACGCCGTGGCTTGCCCGCTCGCCCAACGCCTTGGCGAACTCCCACCCGATTTCATCGGGCACTAGGATGTACGTTTCGAAACGAACGTTCCGAGTCGCTGAACGGATACTGCGCAGCATATCGTCGTACAGCGCGTCGCCTTCGGTATAGAGGTCGAGCGCTTCGGGTGCGCGCGCGAGTACCGGCGTACAGCTGGCCGCATGATGGATTGCGCTTGCCGGTGCGAGGGCCGAGGACATCAGTCCAACGCTCCTGCGGCGGTGGTTGGTTTTCCGATCAAGTCGAGCGCCGCTCGTGCGAGCATCCACGCCTCATCGGCGGGCATCACCCATACTTCAACCGAGCTACCCTCTCGGCTGATGCGCCCTTGCACGCCGATGGCGCCGTCGTTGAGCGCAGCGTCCAACTCGATACCGAAGATTTCGAGGCCGATGAGAATGTTGGCACGGATGAGAGGCGCGTGCTCGCCGACACCGCCGCCGAAGAGGATCGCGTCGACGCCACCGAGCGCGGCAACGTACGCGCCGACGTACTTGCGCGCTCGATAGCAGTACACTTCGATCGCAAGTTTCGCGTCACCGTCCGCGCGCACGAGCAACGCTCGCATGTCGGCGGTGCCCGCCATCCCGTGCAAGCCCGACTCTTGTCTCAGCATACGCTCCAACCTATCCGTGCTTAGCACCTCGGCGCGCTGAAGAAACATAAGCAGGCCGGGATCCAGGTCGCCCGCACGGGTCGCCATTACAAGACCTTCGAGCGGGGTGAAACCCATTGACGTGTCGATGGCCCGACCGTCCTGTACGGCGGTGACCGAGCAACCGCCGCCGAGTTGCAGTGATATCACGCGCCCGCCGTCGCGAACCTCGGGACGCAAGGCGCGCCAGCGTCGCCACATCGACTCGTGCGCCAGGCCGTGAAAACCGTAGCGCCGCAAACCGTGTTTCTCGCAAAGGGCGCGCGGCAGCGCATAGTGCCGCGCTGCCTCGGGCAACCTTGCGTAGAACGCGGTGTCGAAAACCGCTATTTGTCGCACATCTTTTCCAAGCACCTCGGCGCACGCTTCGATCCAGCGCAGCGCGACCGGATTGTGCAACGGCGCAAGCGGCGCGACCCGCTCGATCTCGGCCATCACGGCGGCGTCGATGAAACACGGCTCCGTCAGTCGCGCGCCGCCGTGGACGATTCGATGCGCCACGACAGCGATGGGTTGCGCACGCTCTTCACCGAGAAACGCCCGCAGCAATGCACGCGGATCGCGGCCGGCGTCGGCGCCGACGAAATGCGCCGACGCGAGACGCGTCGATCCGTCGTCCGCGCACCGCGCCAGACGAATCGACGAGCTTCCGGCGTTAACGGTCAGGACAGGCATGGCCGGGAGGCCGACTACCCAACGGAGCGCCAAGGATCATCCGCAGCAACAACCGCCGCCGCGCTTCGGCGCGGCGCCTCTCCCACGGCATAACCCGCGCGCTCGACCGCCGTTTTCATCTGGTCCGTGGACGCACGCTGCTCATCGAACTGGACGGTTACCTCGCCCACCGCGAGCGACACGTTGATGTCTTTCACGCTATCGACCGCCTGCAACGCGTGCGTTACCTTGCCGACGCAACGGCCGCAGCTCATGCCCGACACCTTTAAAAGCTCAGTTTGCATAGTGATGCTCCTGCTCCGTCATTACATGGACGAGACACTGCCCGCCTCGCCCGGTTGCGCACCCGGCGAACGGTCCATTAACTCCAGCGCCGCTGTCCCAACAACCGCCGCGACATCGATGGCATTCGTTTCGTGTTCGATGGTGTTGCAAGTAACGACGCGTGTCGCGCCGGCAGCACGGAGATCGCGATACGCCGAACCCGCGAATACCGCATGCACGCCGACGCACACCGGCGGCGCGAGGCCCGCGCGCTTCAGCTGCCCGACCGTTTCGATCATCGTGTGCGCGGTGGAGATAATGTCATCGACCAGTACCGGCGTGCGGCTCCGGTGTAATTCGATGTCCGGTACCGATACCTCTACGTCCCGATCGCCGCGCCGAATCTTCTGCAGCACCAGATACGGCGCGCCCGCCGCGCGTGCCACGGCGGCAACCCACTGTTCGCTTTCGCCGTCCGGTCCGATCAGCACCGGCGTGTTTAGCCGAGCGACCCATTGCGAGATCAACGGCGCGGCGTGCACCACGCGATTGGGTACCGAGTAGATTTCATCGAGATCCGAGAATCGGTGTAAATGAGGGTCGACAGTCACAAGCCAATCGGCGAACAGCGAGACGATTTGGGCGAAGTGTCGCGAGGTGACCGCCTCGCCCTCATGAAACCGTTGATCCTGACGCATGTACGCGAGATAGGGCGCGATCAGACCGACGCGCGTGGCGCCGAGCTCGCGTGCGGTGCGCGCTAGGAATAACAGCGGTAACAATTTCGCGTTCGGGCGGTCGAGCGTACACAGAAGAACCACCTCGCGTCCGGCAACGGGCGAGTCGATGCGCACATAAGATTCTCCGTCGGGAAATTCGCGCAACGTCAACGTGCCTCGCTCGGCGTCGAGTTGTGACACGAGCGAATCGGCGAGATGGGTGTTGCCCGGCAACGCAAAGAGCAGCGGTTTCATGCGGGCGCCACCTCGACGATTGGCGCCTGGCCCTCTACGTAATCGAGCGCATAGGCAAGTTCGCCCGGCGTTTCGGCATGCAGCGTGTAAAGGGGACGACCTTGCTCGACCCCGGTTCCGATCGGCGCATGCAGCACGATGCCCGCGGCCGCTGCGCGCGGCGCGCCCGCGAGCTTGGCCGCCCGGGCGAGGCGCCGATTGTCGATGCCTACAATGCGTCCGGCCCGCGGCGCCGTCACCGGTTGTGTGTATGCGGCACGCGGCGGCTCGCGCAGCCCGCCCTGTGCGGCGCAGATGGCTTCGAATTTTTTTAGGGCACGTCCGTCATCGAGAATGCGCTTTGCATGCGCGTAACCGACGCCGGGCGGCACATCGGCAGCGAATTCGAGCACATACCCGGCGAGCCGCACCGCCCGCTCGCGCAGATCCTGCGGCGCGCGTATCTCCCGGCGCAGCACGGCAAGCACGTCGTGCGCTTCGAGCGCCGGTCCGATACCGCGGCCGACCGGCTGCGTGCCGTCGGAAACGACGGTGCGTACCGTGAGATCGAGCGTGCGACCGACAGCAATCAGGCGCTCGGAGAGCGTGCGTGCCGCCGCCTCCGTCCGTACTTTGGCGGTCGGCCCAACGGGAACGTCGATCACGACGTGCGTCGAGCCGGCGGCGGCCTTCTTCGACAGCACCGAGGCGACGAGCTGGCCTTCGCTGTCGAGATCGAGCGGCCGCTCGACGCGGATCAGAATGTCGTCCGCGGGGCTGAGCCGCACGGCGCCGCCCCACGCAAGACAGGCACCCTCGCGTGCCACGACGCGGCGGATCGCGGCAACGTCGAGATTCACCTCGGTCATGGTTTCCATGACGTCCGCCGTTCCGGCCGGGGACGTGATGGCACGCGAGGACGTCTTGGGCATGGTAAGGCCGTGTGCCGCGACGATGGCGACGACGATCGGCGTGGTACGGTTACCGGGTAGTCCACCCACCGAATGTTTATCGACGATCGGACGCGTATCCCAATCGATACGCTCGCCAACGTCGATCATGGCGCGCGTCAACGCGACGGTTTCATCGAGATCCATGCGATCGCCGGCGCAGGCGGCGATAAAGGCGGCGATGTCAATGTCCGCGTAGTAACCCGCGGTGACGTCGCGCATGATCGCCAGCAGATCGGCGCCGTTCAGCCGCTGTCCGTAGACCTTGGCGCGCACGTGGCTCCGCGATTCGAGCGGCCGCGGATGCGCGAGCGTAATGACATCGCCCTCTTGCGCACCGAGCAGGCGCCACGCGGCTTCGGACAATCCGGCCTCCTCGGGCGCGAGCAGGTCGCCATCGACGACGTTCAGCGTCGCGATGATGAAGTGCTCCCCGTGCGCGATCTGCACGCGCGACTGTGCCTCGAAACCCTCGGCGCGACACACATGGCAGTCGCGGCGCATGTAAATCACGGCCTCCTGATAGATATCGATACCCAAACGCCGCAGGCGCAGCGTGGACGGATGCATATGCGTCCGGTTATCCATCAAGTCCTCGAGTCTCATTCGCCATTCAGCGTGACCGACTGAAGATACTCGGGCACATCGACCCGCCAGTGCAGGTTTTCCTCGATGCGCTTGCGCAGCGCGTCGGCGGCGGATGGTTCGCCGTGCGTGACGAACGTCTTCCTCGGGGGCGCCTGAAAATGGCCGAGCCAGTCCAGTATCTCGGCATAGTCCGCATGCGCCGAAAGATTATCGAGGTTCACGACCTCGGCTCGCACCAGGACGTACTCGCCGTGGATTTTGATCGACTCGGCGCCGTTCACCATGGCCGCGCCACGCGTGCCGCCGGCCTGGAAGCCGGCGAACAGAATCGTGTTGCGCGCGTCGGGCGCGAACGTCTTCAAGTGATGCACCACGCGCCCGCCGGTCGCCATGCCGCTGGCCGAGATGATTATCATCGGCCCGCGAAATTCGTTCAGGCGTTTGGATTCCTCGACGCTGTTCACGATCTTGGCGATGGTGTGCAGCGCGTCGCATTGCGCCGGGGTGAGACGATGCTCCGCGCGGTACTTGTGGTAAAGCCGAGTGGTGTCCGCCGCCATCGGGCTGTTGAGGAACACGGGAATATCCGGAATGGCGCGCGCCTGCTTGAGCGCATGAATGAGGTGCAACAAGAGCTGCGCCCGCCCCACCGCGAAGGCGGGCACGATAACGGCGCCGCCGCGCTGCGCCGTGCGCTTGATGATCTCCGCCAACTGCTGCTTCGGATCGTGCACGTCATGGCGCCGGTCGCCGTAGGTGGATTCGGCGACCAGATAGTCGGCGCGCGCAACCGCAGCCGGCGCTACCATGATTGGGTCATTGGGCCGACCCAGATCGCCGGTGAAGAGCAGCGTGGTGCCGTTATGCTGCAGCTCGACCAACGATCCCCCGAGCAAATGGCCGGCGGGTCGCAGTCGCAACATCACGCCGCCCGGAAGCGATGTCTCGCTGCCGAAGGCGACGGGGGTCAACCGCGTAAGCGAGTTTTCCGCATCCGCGGTCGTATAAAGCGGCAACGCCGGTTTGTGCTTGGAGAAACCCTTGCGGTTGGCATACGCCGCCTCTTCCTCCTGCAAGTGTCCGCTATCCGGCAAGAGAATCGCACAAAGATCGGCGGTCGCTTCGCTGCAATGGACCGGCCCGCGAAATCCGTTTTTGACGAGCAGCGGCAGGTAGCCGCTGTGATCGAGATGCGCGTGGGTCAGAACGACCGCGTCGATCTCCTGCGGCGCGACCGGCAACGGCGCCCAATTGCGCAGGCGCAGCTGCTTGTAGCCCTGGAACAGACCGCAGTCGACGAGAATCTTCTTCTCGCCTGCTGTTCACCAGATACTTGGAACCGGTAACCGTGCCGGTGCCGCCGAGAAACGTGAGTCGTATCACCGGAAACCCCCGCCGACGCGACTCGACCCAACGTCACGGAGAGGCGCCTCCTTCCCTTGGCTCTTCATGAAGCGATGTGGCCAAGTCAAGACGATCGCTGCCCAGACCTCCCATGACATGAATGCAGCAAGTGCGGCGCGTTCCGCGAGCCCCTGCGCCGTCTGCTGTTGGACGGCGACGAGCAGTCCGGCCAATGTCAGCGCGGCGACCGTGGCAAACACGCGTCCCCGCGCTGCAGCATCGCGCCAGCTCGCGCTTCGCGCGAATGCGCGATTCAACAGAAAGAGCGCGAGGGTCTCGACCGCAAACGCTCCCGCCACGATCGCGCGATGCGCGACCCCGGTCCATGTCGCCGGCTGCCCGGCTGGGTCAATGGGAAAAACCCCGCCCATCACGATCCCCACCGCGGATACACCAAGGAGCAGCGCTCCCCAGGCGTTGAGGCGTCCCGGCCCGAGCGCGCGCCACAGGCCGATGCTGAGTCCCGCATTGCCGATGCCGTGCACGGCAGCGCCGAACACCAGAAGCCAGCCGAAACGGCCGTTCGCAAAATCGCTGACGTAGTGAGTCACCCAATCGATGTCCGCGCGAACGGCGTGCAGCGCGATCAGCGAACCAACGAAAACGGACGCGCCGATCAGCGCGACAACGCCATAGAACCTCGCCGGCGCATCGGCGCCGCCCTTAGCGACAATGGTCCGCGCGGCACCGGATCGTGCTGTCGCTCCAAGGTCGGCGATGTCGGCTCGCATGCGCTAGCTCGTGCGTCCGGGTCTTGGCCGGCGCCCTACCGTCACCCGCACGTCCGCCTTGTCCGTGCCACGGCGCACTGCGAAAGTCGCAACCTGTCCCGGCTTAACCGCCGCGACGCCATTGAGTAGATCCGAGGGTCCTGCGAGCGGCTTGTCGTTCAGAGCGAGCAATACATCGCCGGGACGTATGCCGGCTCGGTCGGCCGGCCCGCCGCGCAGCACGCCCGCGATGAAGACCCCGCTGAGATCGGGCGCCTTCACCGCGGCCGCAATCTCGGGCGAGAGCGGACGCACGTCGACGCCGATCCAGCCGCGCACGACCGTGCCGCCGGCGAGGATTTGCTCCATCACCTGGCGCGCGAGGTTCGCCGGGATGGCGAAACCGATGCCGAGCGAGCCGCCGGTCTCGGAAAAGATCGCGGTGTTGATGCCTACCAGCCGGCCGTTCAGATCGACGAGCGCGCCGCCGGAGTTACCGGGATTGATGGCGGCGTCGGTCTGGATGAAATTCTCGAAGGTGTTGATGCCGAGATCGGCGCGCCCGGTGGCGCTGACGATACCGAAGGTAACGGTCTGCCCGACGCCGAAGGGATTGCCGATCGCGAGCACCGCGTCGCCGACCTGGATCTTGTCCGAATCGGCGAACGTGATGGCGGACGGCTTTTCGATCTTGAGCTGCAAGACGGCGAGATCGGTTTCCGGATCCGCACCGATGATCTTGGCCGGCACCGCGCGCCCGCCAGGCAGCACGACGGCGATTTCATCGGCCGCTTCGATCACGTGATTGTTGGTGAGCACGTGGCCTTGCGGACTCACGATCACGCCCGACCCGAGGCTCACCGCGCGCTCGGGCGGCGCCTCTTCCATCTCGCCGAAGAAGCGGCGCAACAGCGGGTTGTCGTAGAGCGGCGCGCGCGGCTGGCGCACGATCTTGGCGGTGTAGATATTGACGACGGAAGGCATGGCCTTGTGCGCCGCGTCGCGGAAACTCAAGCCGGCGGGTGCCGCCGTAGCCGCGCGCTCGTCCGCTTCCTTCACGGTCACCACCTGCGCGCCGTCGTTGAATCGCGGACCGAACAGCGCGAACACGAGCAGCAGCGCGGCCCCGCCCGTCACGACTTGTGCAAACAGCAACCACAGGCGGCGGATATTCATCGTGATCTCCCGCGTTGTTATTCCTGCGTGGCCCAGCGGCGGGCGAACGCGTTGTAGATCGGCACATATACCAACCCGGCGTACGCGCCGTAGAGGAAGCTCTCGATCAGACCGAGCACGAAACCCCACAGCGTCAGCCACTTGAAACCGGGCAACAGTTGCTCGAGCGCGCCTTTCATGTGCAGGCTCTCCGGCACGATGAGCCCGTAGAGCACGCACACGACGAACGTAAACGCGCCGAAACACCCGAGCGACCACGCGACGATCTTCATATTCAGCATGACGGTTCCTCGTTGCTTAGTGTTGATGTCCGGCGGGCCGCTTCGTATCGTCGGCCTCCTTTTCCTTCTCGCCCCGGCGTGGCCGATCATGATCGTGGCCGCCGCCGCAGCCGCCCCCGTGACCACCGTGTGCGCCATGACCGAAGAGATGCGCGGCGACGAAGAACACGAAAACCACGACCCAGAACCAATTCTGCTGTAACCATTCCATCGCTCACCTCCTCACGGCCACTAAGCGGCCATTTGGTTGGTCACTCAACATATGCCGCGCGAAATCGAGATAAGCGCTTGCATCCTGCGAGCGCGCTACGGCGTTGCATGTCGCAGCGGGTTCTTGCGCATCCCGTCCATCTCACGCCGCATCTCCAGCATCTGCGCCTGCGTCTGCGCGTCCGCTAGCGCGGCCTCGTCCGTCAGCCCCGACATGCGCGTCATGAGCGCGGCCATCTGCTTCATGCGCTCCGCGACGCGTTTGCGCTCGGCGGCGCTCGCCGGGCCGTTGGCCAGGGTCCGCGACATTGCCCGCATCTCCTCGGCCGTGTCGCGCATCAGGTCGGACATCGGTTGCAGACCACGGGCCGCGCCGCGCTGCGGCGATGGGTCCGAGTTGGAGATCGAAGGCGATAGCTCGCGCGGTGGCGGCTTCGCCTCCGGCCTGCCCTCATCGGACCACGCATATCCGGATGCGAGCGTAAGGCCCGCAACCAGCAACGACAGGGCTAGCTTGTCTATCGAGCTTCTCATGGCTGTCCTCGGGTGACTCGGCGGCTCGTCGCACGCGCTCGGTGCGCTCCCTAACAACGGCCGCGATGGCGCGAATCGCTCTGCGTATGCGCATGTCCGCTCGGGGCATGCGTATCGCCGGCATACCGCCGCGGTTCCGCGGTGAACGCGCGATGGCAGCTCTCGGAGCAAAAGTAATAGGTCTGCCCGCCATATTGCGCTTGAGCCGCCGCTTTCGCGGGATTCACTTCCATCTTGCATACGGGATCGGTTGTCATGACATGCCTCCTGTTCAAGTAAGTTTCACGCTTCAATCGGCGCAGCCGCCGTCAGCCGCCGCTGAGCTGGCGTTCGATCTCTTGCTCGGCTTCGAGCCAATCGTTCAGCTCTTGACCCGGCACGAAGCCACGGCGCTCGGCGCGAAAATACGCGGCCAGCGCAATCAGGCTCTCGCGTTCCGCGGCGCTCCGGGGTTTCGCCGACACACCTTCCGCTGCGCGCGAGCGGCCTTTGGTCTCTGATTTGGGTTCCGTCAGGTTTGATTTCGTCGTTGTCGTCCGTTCGATCATCGCGGTCGTGCGTTCGCTCATGGCTAACCTCCTTAACTACCGATTTAAGGGTGTCCCGCCGGCCCATTGCCCGGCAGGGTCCAATTAAATTTCGCGCGTATATCGCGCGCGGCGCCCGGCAAACGGACACTGAGTGCGATACGGTACGAGCCGGGCTCGTACGGCGCAAAGTAATTGCCATAGCTCGGCGCCGACGCGACCAACATCGGTTCGAGCTGCTTTTCTTCGCGGTAGCGTTTCGGTCCGGAAACGACGGCCGAGACACGGGCTTGCGCGATGCGCGCTCCGCTCTTGTCGTCGAACAGCGCAATCATGACGTGCGTGTCACCCGGTACGGCGCCGCCATGCATGCGGCTTTCCTCGTGCTCGCCCGGATGACCGCGCGCGATTGCCGCCGGTATTACCCCGAGGTAGATCGCGACACCATCGACGACGCGTGACGTCGGGCTCGCGGCGCCGGCCGGAAGCGACGCGATGATCGCTAACAGCACGACTGCTATCGATGAGACGATTTTCCCGCGCATGTTCAATTCCTCCAAACACACTGCCGCGGCTTCACACCATCGTAACGATGGCAACGATGACAGCGCTTACCAGCAGCGACACGACGATGAGGACCGCGAGCACGCGCGGTCGAATCTGCCAGTCGTACATCAAGCCCAAGACCAAACCCAGCAGTACAAAGAGCAGTGCGATGAAGAGCGCATGCATCGTCACGTGATCGCCCGTCATCCGCGCCACCCACCCGCGAAACGGCGCGTGCGTCTTCACGGCGCTCACGAGTACCGCGGTCGCGATACTCGTGAGCGCCAACGCCAACCCGAACGAGGAAGCGAATCGCCCTAGACGCGTACCTTTCATGGTGCCGTCCTCGCCGCCGCTACTTCTTCTTTGCGCCGCCCGGCATCATCTGATCGAGCTGCCGGCGCATCTGCTCCATCTGTTTCTGCTGCTCCGGATTCATCATCATTCCCTTGCCCATCATGCCGGACATCATGTCCATCATTTGCGCCATTTGCTTCATCTGCTGAGCCATTTGCTTCTGTTGCTCGGGTGTGAGCTTCGCGCCCTCCATTTGCGCCCACATGTCCGTCATCATGCCGCTCATGTCATGCATCATGCCTGACATCTGCTGCATGCCTGGCCCACCGCCCTGGCCGCCCGGTCCGGTATGTTTGGCCGCGTAGACTGGCGATGTCAGTGCAGCGATTAGTAGTGCAATAACCCACTTCCGTACGATCGTGCCGTTCATGATTTCCTCCTAATTACACAACGTTGATCCGTGCGTCTCTTGTTGATCTCGCTCCACCGTGGAGCGTCCACTGCTTCCGCGGACCCGAAGAAGCGAGCGCACAGCGAGCTACTTCTTCGGCGCTTCGCTCGACATCAGCTCATCCAACTTCCGGCGCGTTTGATCCATCTGTTCGCGCATATGCTGATCCATCGTCATGCCCTGGCGCAGCATTCCCGCGATGGTTTCGAGCATCTCGTACATCTCGTGCGTGCGCCGCGCCTGCGCTTTCTGCGCGGCGGCGTTAAGGTCGCCCTTGCCGAGCTGATTCGACAGGCGCAGCATCTCGCTCGCCATGTCGGCGAGCATCTGCGACATCCGTTGCGTTCCCACGCCCATTTCCGCGTCCGATGACGCTGCATGGGCGGGCGTCGCAAGCGCCAGCAGCGCGACAATGAATACCCTCTTTGCACTACTCGTAAGAGATCGCCTCATAACGCGCTCCTATCACACGAATGCTTACCGCCCCGACTGCTCCGGGAAAAGCGTTTGCCATTTCGGAACAAACGCCGGCGTGCGTGCGGCATAGCGGCGGTATTCCGCGCCGAACTCACGCTCCACTTCGCGCTCCTCGGAACGTGCGAGGCGCACGTACATGTAAACCAGCACCGGGAACATGACGAGCGTCAGCAGCGTCGGCCACTGCAACAAGAAGCCAAACAGGACGAGAACAAAGCCGACGTACTGCGGATGCCGCATACGCGCATAGGGACCGGTGGTCGCGAGCGCTCGATTCTTCTGTGCCGCGTAGAGCACGCGCCAGGAGTTCGACAGCAAGATGAATCCGCCGCCGATAAAAATGAAGCTCAGTATGTGGAACGGTCCAAAATGCGGATTCGCCTTCCAGCCGAAAATCATCTCGAGTAGATGTCCGGCATCGTGCGAAAACCAATCCACGCCCGGGAAGCGGCTTTGCAGCCAGCCTGACAGCAGATAGATCGTCAGCGGAAAGCCGTACATCTCGGTGAAGAGTGCGACGATGAATGCCGAGAATGCGCTGAACGAGCGCCAATCGCGTTTGGATTGGGGCTTGGCGAAGCTGAACGCAAAGATGATGAAGATGGCCGAGTTGATGATCACCAGCGACCACAACCCGTAAGCCGGCGCCGTCTCAGTGTTCATGGCCGCCTCCCCGCTTAGCGTTGTCAGAGCCTCCACCGCCACCGTGGCCGCCATGCCCGAAGATATGAAGCAGCGGACAGAGGGCGAGCAGCACGAAGGGCAGCGCGCCCAGCACGTGCGCTCGGTGTTCGCTCAAGAGAAAAAACGCCGCGATGGCGGCGAAGCCGAGGAATACCCAGCCCGAGCGCGAGCGCCAGAAGCTGGTTTCGTTCGATGGATGATCATGGTTCATAGAATCTCCTGTCCGTTTTCCAGTGGATTGTTTTTTCATCACGGCGCGATCAGTGTCTCTCGTAAATTTCGGTCTGGCCACTCGCATCGAAGCTCATCACGTTGTAGCTCTCGTGATAGGGGCCCTCCATGCCGGGCGAACCCGCGGGCATACCGGCGACGGCAATGCCTTTGATCGCCGGCCGCTCGCGCAACAAGCGCTTGATCGTATCGGCCGGCACGTGGCCTTCGACGACGTAGCCCTGCACGATCGCCGTGTGGCAGGCGCCGAGCGCCGGCGGAACGCCGCGCGCCGCCTTGATCTTGTCGACACGCACATCGTTCTGCGCGGTTACGTTGAAACCATGCTCGCGCAGATGCTCGACCCACTTGTTGCAGCAACCGCAGTTCGGATCTTTGTAGACGATGACATCAGCCGCGGCGGGCGTCGAAACGGCGGACGGGAAATCAAGCCAGTGCCATGCGACGATGATCGCCGCGATGAAGGCGGTGACGACGAAAACGGTTGTCGAAGTCTTCCACTTCATGATGACGAACCTCCTTCAAATTCGGTGGCATCGTTTTTCCGCATTTCACGACCCTCGGCGCATGAATCGCGCTGCGTCAATCTCCCGCTCCGCGCGGCGAGAGGCGCGCCACGCATAGAACACGGAAACGGGACAAGCCAACAGAACGACGGCGACAACGGCCGTCAACGGCGTGATTCCCCACCACACGAGGACAAAAACGGCGATCGCCGCCATACCGAGCGCACAGAGCGCCATCGTGTAGACACGGCGTGATCGCGACGCATGCTGATTCATATCGCTAACCTCAGGCGCTTCAGCAGCGCCGAATTGACGATGACCGAGAGCGACGATAGCGCCATGGCGGCCGCCGCGATGATGGGATTGAGAAAGCCGAACGCCGCGATCGGAATGCCGATGCTGTTATAGATAAACGCCCAGAACAGGTTCTGCTTGATTTTGCGCATCGTCGCGCGCGATAGGCGGATCGAGAGGACGACGTCGCGCACGTCGTTCTTGATGAGGATGATGCCGCCGGTTTCTTTCGCCACGTCCGAGCCCGAGCCGATGGCGATGCCGATGTCGGCCGTCGCAAGCGCCGGCGCATCGTTCACGCCATCGCCCACCATGGCCACCGATTGGCCCTGTTTCTGCAGGTCTTGAATGACCTTGGCCTTGTCGCCCGGCAGCACTTCAGCGATCACGTTATCGATGCCAAGCTCGCGCGCGATGGCGCGGGCCGTACGCTCGTTGTCGCCGGTCAACATGATGACGCCGACACCTTCGGCCCGCAGCGCTGCGACCGCTTCCTTGGCTTCGGGCTTCAGCGTATCGGCCACGGCGATCACGCCGGCGAGCGTGCCGTCGGCACCGACCAGCATCGCGGTTTTGCCTTCGTGCTCGAGCCGCGTCATCGTCTCCTCGGCCACCTTTACGTCGATCCGTTCGCGCGTGAAGAGCCGCCGATTGCCGAGGAGTATCCTGCGGTTCTCCGCCGTGCCTTGAATGCCGTGGCCGGCGATGGCTTCGAACTTCTCGATTCTCGGCAACTCCAGGCAACGGTGCTTCGCGGCGCGCACGATCGCCTGGCCGAGCGGGTGCTCGGAGCCGGATTCAACGGCTGCGGCGAAGCGCAACACCTGCTCCTCGCTCGCCTGACCGAGCGTAACGATATCCGTCACGTTCGGTTCGCCGCGCGTGAGCGTGCCGGTCTTGTCGAAAACGACGGCCGTGAGCTTCTTGGCGCGTTCGAGGATTTCCGCGCCGCGAATGAGGATGCCCGCTTCCGCGCCCTTGCCGACGCCAACCATCAAGGCCGCCGGCGTGGCTACGCCGAGCGCGCACGGGCAGGAAATAATGAGCACCGCGATGAAAGCGAGCAGTCCCGCCGGAAAGTTCCCGGCCAGCCACCAGCCGAAGAAGGCGGCAAAGGCAACGATGATCACGGCTGGAACGAACTTCGCCGTCACCTGGTCGGCGACGCGCTGAATCTGCGCCGTGCTCGACTGCGCCTCCTCCACCATCTTGATGATCTGGGCGAGCGCGGTTTCTACGCCCACGCGCGTCGCTTTGCAGTGCAGCAAGCCGCTGCGGTTGATCGTGCCGCCGATGACCTCGGAACCCGCGCGCTTCTCGACCGGCATCGATTCCCCGGTCAGCATCGACTCGTCGACCGACGAGCTTCCCTCGGTCACGAGGCCATCCGTCGGAACTTTTTGGCCCGGGCGAATCACGCACACCTCGCCGACCATGACGGCATCGACCGGTACCTCCGTTTCCTGACCGTCGCGGATCACGCACGCGGTTGCCGGTTTCAGATCGAGCAGCTTGCGTACCGCTGCTGAAGAGCGCTTCTTGATGATCTCCTCCATGTACTTGCCAAGCAGCACGAAGGCGATGATCACGGCGGACACCTCGAAGTAGACGTCGCGCTCCTCGACTTTCACCGGCAGGACTTCGGGAAAAAACAGCACAGCGACGCTGTAGAGGTAGGCAACGGTCGTGCCGAGCGCGATGAGCGTATCCATGTTGATGGAACGCGTCTTGACCGCGTTCCAGGTACCGACGTAGAAACTCCAGCCGCCGATGAACTGGACCGGCGTGACCAGAATGAACAGCCACATGCCCCAGGTGAACCACGGCAGCGCCGGGATTGGCGCCCAGGTGACGATCGTTGCGCCAGCGGCGAGCGCGAGGAACGCGCCGGCGCGCAGGATCGCGAGCGCCAGCACGCCCGTGAGCGCAATCATCATGCGCGTCTTCATCGACTTCAGTTCTTGTTCCGGCGACTCGAACGTGCGCTGGCAGCCGCTCGAACAGAAGTAGTAGGTCCGGCCGGCGCGCTCGGTTTTCAGCGCCGTGCTCTTTTCAACGACCATGCCGCAGATCGGATCCTTAGCCATATCTTTACCGGTCTTGACGGGCGGCATCTTGGCATGCACGTGCGTGACAACCGGGGCGGGAGCGCGCTTCGATGGCGGCTTCGCATGGCTCTGTCCGATCGCGTGTTTCATCGGTATGACGTTGACATCACCGGTTACATACGCGATGGGATCCGCTTGGAACTTTTTCAAACACGTAGCCGAACAAAAGTAGTAACTCGTCCCCGCGTGGACCGTTTTGCCGGCCGCGGCTTTTTCGTCTACCGTCATGCCGCATACAGGGTCAGTAGCCATATCGCCTCCATGCCCTGTCGTCGTGTGCGAAAGCCGTACATAAAACGGGAGGATGTATGTTCATAGGTAATCGCATCAACTGCTTTTCAAAGAACACAACTTACCCAAGGCATGGCGCATTACTTTGATCGACATCAAGAGATCACCGAAGTGCCCAACGATGATCGCGGCTGCGCCGCGTCGGCAGCGCCATGCAGGAAAACAAGCTGTTCCGATTTCTTCCAAACGCTTCATAATGCAAAGTCTCCGTGACATCGCTATGTGGAGCGTTCCATGATGCGCAGACCCTTGAGGACCGTCTCCGCTTTCGTTGCGGCTACTCTGCTGCTCGGCTGCGGTCATACGCCAACGGGACGGCATCAGTTGCAGTTCTTCCCGGCCGATCAAGTCGCAAAGATGGGACAAACAGCGTTCGTTCAGATGAAGCAACAGACTCCGATCGCACAGGGAGATGCAACGAGCCGCTACGTCGCTTGCGTCGCGCAGTCGATCACCGCCGTCGTTCCTAAGCCCCAAGGTGGTGGCAAGTGGGACATCACAGTATTCAAGGACGATCAGGTGAACGCGTTCGCGCTTCCGGGAGGTGGCATCGGTGTGTACACGGGACTCCTCAAGGCTGCCCGCACGCCGGATCAGCTCGCCGCCGTCATCGGTCACGAAATCGGGCATGTGCAGGCCAGCCATGCGAACGCGCGATTGTCCACGCAGTACGCGACCGAAGCCGGCTTGAGTCTCATCCAGTCTCTCGCGGGGAAAAATCCCGAGGAGTCGCGCAATATCATGGCGTTCCTTGGCATGGGCGCGCAGGTCGGAATCCTGCTTCCGTTCAGCCGGGCGGACGAGAGCGAAGCCGATCTCCTTGGCGTGCAGTACATGGCGCAGGCAGGCTACGATCCGCGCGAGGCGATCGCGCTGTGGCAGAACATGCAACAGATCGGCGGCGCAAGACCACCGACCTGGCTCTCGACGCACCCGTCGAGCGAACAACGCATCGCGAATCTGCGCGCGCAGCTGCCGCAAGCGCTCAAACTGTATCAGCCGTCCCGCAAACCGGGCTGCGCGCCGGTGCGCTGAACGACAACCTATCTCTTGCGTGGCAACTCGCCTGTGCCACGCCGAACGAATCGCACTCAGCGCCGGTCGAGATCTTCGCGCTTGCGTAGATATTCCTCGCGCGTAATCTGGCCGCGCGCGTATGCTTCGTCGAGCAGTTCCTGTGCGCTCTTCTGGGCGCGCTGCGCGCCCGGTGCTGTCTGCATGTGGCCACCGCGGTCGTGCCAGAAAAGCGCCCCCACCATCACGACCAACATCATGACGAGCATCGCCGCGCCCGCATCGCCTCGCTGATAGCGCCGTTTCATCTATCCTCCTTACCGCTTGCACAGGCGCGGATGGCGGTACTAACCTTCCCGCATGCTGCCCGATCAACACGTGTGGCTCATCTGGGCCACGGCATTTCTCGTGCCGTGGACCGTTCTCTATTTTGCCTTTCGCACTCACCGCTCGACTATGCGCTGGGCAAGTCTCTACACGATGCCCTTCGGCCTTACCGAACCGCTCTTTGTGCCCCGCTACTGGAATCCGCCGAGCGCTTTCGATCTCGCACAGCGCACCGGTTTCGACATCGAAAGCCTGGTCTTCACGTTCGGCGTCGGGGGTGTCGCTGCCGTGCTGTATTCGGTCATCACGCATGGCCGCACGCACGTCGTGTCCGCGCGCGAGCGCCGGCAACCACTGCATCGCCACCATTACAAGGCACTCGCAGCGCCCTTCGTCGCATTTCCGATTCTCTACGTGTTCCCGTGGAATCCGATCTATCCCGGTATTCTCGCGATGCTGATCGGTGCGGCCGCGACCATCGCCTGCCGCCCGGACCTCAAATCGAAGACGTGGATCGGCGGTGCGCTTTTTCTCGCGTACTACGCCGTCTTCCTGCTCGGCCTGGGAATCACCGCGCCCGGCTACATCGAGCGCGTATGGAACCTCCCGGCACTGTCCGGCATCCGCCCGCTTGGCATGCCGCTCGAGGAGCTGCTCTGGGCGTTCGCGTTCGGCATGTATTGGTCCGGCGTGCACGAACACTTCACGTGGCGGCGGATCAGCAGGCATTGAGGCGATGCGGCGCATCTAGAACCTCCCCGAACGCAGAATCGCGATAGCCCAGCCGAGTCCCATGACCGCCGCGATGACATAGCCGATCAAACCGATCACCGGGATTTCCTGGTAGTGCGGTCCAGCATGGAATGTCATGACGAGCGATGAGCCGATGACGATCGCCGCGATGATCAAGCTCAGGCTCAAGCGGTTGCTCGCGCGATCGATATGAGTCTCCAAGCTTGCGAGCGGCTCATGATGCACGCGTAGCGTGGCGCCGCCTTGGCGCAATTGGCGCGTAAGCGCCGTCAACGTCTCGGGCAACTCGCCTGCCACTCGCCGCAACCCGCTGAACATGCGGTAGGCTTTCGCCAGACCGCCGTTGCGATCAACGGTCGGAAGGAAGTCACGCACGATCAAGCCTGGCGCATGGCGCTCAAACGCCACGAACATGTCGAACGCCGGATCAAGCGAGCGTGTGACGGATTCCAAGATCATAAAGACCTTGGCGACGAGCAGCGTCTCGCGGAGCAGGCGGATTCGATAGCGATGACCGAGCCGGATGAATTCCTGCAACACCGCGCCGAAGGAAGTGCCGCGCGCGGACGCGGCGTAGTACTCCTCGAGCGCAACCCCGATGTCCTTGGCGAACGCGGCACGGTCCGTTTCGGCCGGCGCTCCGCCCATCTCAAGGTAAGTGTCGGCAAGCCACTGCGCGTCACGCGTGACCGCGGCGAAGAAAAGATTGCGCAGGTTTTCCCGATCGCTCGCCGACAGACGCCCGACGATGCCAAAGTCATGGAAGCAGATGCGCCCGTCCGGCAAATAGAACACGTTGCCCGGATGCGGATCGCCATGGAAGAAACCGTGCTCGAGAATCTGCGCGAGGAAGAGCCGCATGAGCGTATCGGCAAGCCGCGCGCGCTCGGCCGGGTCGGCTGGATAGTCCGCGCTCAAACGCCGCCCGTGGCTGTGCGCCATCGTGATAACGCGCCGGCTCGACGCCTCCCAGTACACGGGCGGCACGTAGACCAACGGCTCGTCGCGAAAGTTGGCGCCGAAGCGCTCGGCGTAGCGTCCTTCCCGCGTGAAGTCGAGCTCGTCGGCGATGTGATCGGCGAACTCATCGACGAGCGTGACCGGCTCGTAGCGCCGGCTCTCGGGAACGAAGCGCACGAGCAGGCGTGCGAGGAAATACAGAATTTCGATATCGGCGCGCAGCATCTCCTCGATACCCGGCCGCTGCACTTTGACGATGACATCGGTGCCATCGGGAAGCTCCGCGCAGTGCACTTGCGCAATGGAAGCGGCGGCGAGCGGCGTATCGTCGAAGTGCGTTAACAGCTCATCGACCGAGCGACCCAGCTCCTGCTCGATGATGGTGCGCGCCTCGGAAGCCGGAAACGGCGGTACGCGATCCTGCAGCGATTGCAGCTCCGCGATGACCTCATCGCTGAAAAGGTCGCGGCGCGCGCTCAACATCTGACCGAATTTCACGAACGAAGGGCCGAGCGCATCGAGCGCTTCCCGCAGCCGGCGCGCCTCGCCGGCACCCGCGAGCTCCGGCGCGCGGCCGCCCTTCAAATAACTCACGAGATTGAGGCGCTCGATATAGTGACCCAAACCATGGGCCGCGGCGATGCGTAAGATCTGTACGAGCCGCCGCACGTCGCGCAGCGGCAGACGCGATGCTGCGCTCGGCGTGCTGGATTCCTTTCGTACTTCGGCGTCGCTCATCGGCATGGCATGGCTTTCCGTAGCATCTACATCTTCGGATTCGCTTCGTGCGTCTGTTTCATCATCTTGTCCATTTGACGGCGCATCTGACCTATTTGCTTCCGGTGATCCCCATCCATAGGCGTTCCCCTCGCGATCATCTCCGACATGTTGTTCATCATTGCGGGCATGTCGCGCATGCCCTTCACCATGCGCTTCTGCGCCGCCGCATCGAGCCTGCCGGTCGACAGCTGATCAGCCAGCTCCCGCATCTCGATCGACATGTCGTGCGTCATCTTTCCCATCTCCTGCGCGTCGCGTCCGCCTGTCGCCTTGTCCATTGGCATGTTGTCGTTCGCGGCGAATGCCGGCATAGCGACCAGCACGCTAAATGCGATGATGCCTGTCCGAACCGTCTTCATTGCTTGCGCTTTCATCGCTATGCTCCTTTATGAAATGACTGCGTCTCTACTCGCTATCAAACAAATGTCTACAAACGGTTCCCGCATCAGCGCCGCCATTCAGCGATGGGCTTAAGACAATCGCCGCGCCAGGGACACACCCGCTCGCCGCAGTCGAGACGCTCATCGCCGGCAAAGCATGCGGGTTGACCCAAGCACTGTTGAATGGCGCGTATAAGCCTCGATTTCGACGCGCCGACGGAGTAGTCGATTCCTAGGGAGCTTGCTTGTTCACGTACTTGCTGCAGTTCCATGCATTTCCTCCTCGTTCTACCCGCCGCCCTCATGCTTCATTGCCATCGAAGCTCGTTTCCGCGCTCGCCGTGCTCTTCGCCGGCTCAGCGCGCACGTCGCGCACGTATCGATGCGGTTCGCGCGTAAAGGCCTTGTGGCAAGCTTCGGAGCAGAACCAATAGCTCTGTCCTGCGTATTCGACGCGCGCCGCCGCTCGATGCGGATCGAGTGCGGCGTTGCATACCGGATCGATATTCATGGTCGCCTCCGTCGGGCGGGGTCGACTACATCCAAAAACAAAAACTAGGAACGATCGTTGAACCAGCGGGCTCCACGAGAGCCCGTTTTCGTTAGACAGAGATCTGCGGTGGGCGAGTATCGGTGGGGAGAATTACACTGACGTAACCGAGTGTGCGCGCCGGGTGCCAAAGCGCGGCGAAACTATCGGACGCTAAGCCATCGAAAGCCACGACAATTCCTTGAGAGCTTGCAGAGCAGTGCTGCATACAGAGGAAATTGCAGCAGGAACATCCATTCGCGCCATCGCAAGGCTCGTCGGCTGATAGGTTATCTGCGAAAACCGCGCCCGAACCCTCTGCCTGCGTGACATCGGCCGGTTCCTCGTCGGCGCAGGCGCCGTGCGCGTAGCTCTGCCAGGGAGCCACTATCAGAAACAGCGCCAGCACTATGTGTAATGCCTGCCTCATTCCCGTTCTTCTTGACGACAGCTAAGTAGCATTTTGCCGATCACCGGGGAAAGAGTATTGATCTACGTCAACCATGACTGCCACTTCTCCAGCTGCTCTGACAAACATGAACACTACCGGTCGATGCCCTCTTATGGGGCACACGCAGGTTCTAGTAAATGGGGACCGCTCCCCGAGCCAATCGGTCGGTGAGCGCCTCGATACCGCCGAGACTCTCGCCAACAATGTCCGCAACCTTGTTTTGCAACGCCTGCGTGGTATCACCGCTCGCGGACAACTCGACACTGACAACCTGCGGACGATCGAGCGGATCGCCGATGCGCGACAGCAGTTGCACCGTGGCGCCCGAGATTTCCGGAATGCATTCACAAAGTGTCCCTGCCATTTGGTGGGCGAGCACGCTGTAAATCTTGCCGACATGCGAAATCGGGTTCTTGCCGGCCGCCGCTTCGAGCGACATGGGACGGCCGGGCGTAATTAGCCCGTTTACGCGATTACCGCGTCCGACCTGCCCATCGTCGCCCATTTCAGCGCTGAGGCCCGTCGCCGTAAGATGCAGTCCGCTTTCAGCATGCGCATCCCTATCGTCGAGCGCGTTGATATGCACGGCACAATCGCCGCTCAATCGGCTCGCGAGGTATTCGCGTACACGTCGCTTGACATCGAAGTAGTGCGCGGCGCTCTCGATATGGGCATCGATCATGGCGACAGCCGCCGTAAAAGTCCGCGCATCGCCCGTTCGCAGTCCCATGATCTTGAAATCGTCGCCGGCCGCCGGGAACTGCGAGCGAAACTCGGCCGACCGCAGCGTAGCGGCGATCTGCAATACGTCGTTTTCGAGCGCCGTAAACGGCGCGAACCCCACGCCGAACGAGGTATCGTTGGCGCGTACGATCTTATTTCCGTCAGCGAAGAGCTGCCGCAAGCTCTGACTGCCGCTTTCGACCGCCGGCTCGATCGTGTAGGCGCGCGTATCGGCGCGGATGTTTTCTCGCAGATGGCGCTGAACCGCGCCCGTCACGATGCCGTGCAGATCGGACCGGCCGCCCGGATTCGCGGCACGGCCACAAACGATGATCCGTGGCGGTCTCACCACCCGGCCGCCGCCAAACCGTGGTTCGCTCCGTCCGGCGACGAGCAGTCCTTTGTCGACGTTGAAATGCAATACGCGGCCGAATTCCTTCCGATAGAACGCCGCGAGCTCACGCGCCGCCGCCTCGCAAACGGCATCGGTCATCGTATCGGGGTGGCCGATGCCTTTGTGCTCGCACATCTCCACGTAGCGCTCGGCAACGGCGGGCCGAGGGGCGGGCATTACGACGATACGAGGGATTTCATTCACGAGCGCTGTTCTCCTGCATAACCGCGCCCGAGCGAACGCCGGCCATCGAGCACGCAAGTGTTGCGTATTGTACAGCCGCGTTGAGCGGCAGCTAGCGCTCACCGAATATTACATTCTCGTAATCTCGGATTTCCGTTCAGTGATGTTTCTTGTGCGCGAAACTCCCGGGGATCAATACCAGAACCGAACGCCCGCCACGATCGATCGATTCCCTACATCTTCCCCGGCGATACGCGCCAAATCAGCCGTGTCACCATACTTTTTGCGCCATGTCACGCCGATATAAGGCGCGATTTCGCGCTTGATCTCGTACCGTAGACGCAGTCCCAGTTGAAGGTCGTTCACGCCTTTGCCGACGCCACGCGGCGCATCGGCGCTAAACGCGATATTCGTTTCGATACGTGGCTGCAGAATCAACCGCTGCGTGAAGAGCAAATCATATTCGGCTTCGAGGCGGGCGGACGCGTCGCCCTCGTCGCTCACGAAGGCCGTCGCTTCGACGTCGAACCAGTAAACCGCGAGGCCCTGTACGCCGAGCGCGGCGTAGCCGCGCTTCGGCTCCGGCCGCGCGTCGTAACGCACGCCGGCTTGTAGATACCAGAACGGCGAAATCAGGCGGGCGTAGAGCGCCTGCACTTCGGCGTCTTCCGTCCTGCCGCTCGCGATCGTCTCTCCCTCCGTTTTGAACCAAAATTTGTTGTAGTCGCCGCCCACCCAACCTTGCACGTCCCAGACCGACGAGTCGCGCCCCTTATTGTTCCAGCTGTACTCCAAACGATCCGCGAGCACGAAGGCAAACGGCATGCTGTCATCGACCGGTGTCGGCCAATCCTTGCGGGGCAGCGGGAACGGAGATTGATCGGCGCCTGCGCTTGGGGCCGCGATGAAACAAGCGAGGCCGATCAGTGCGAGAAAACCGGGCGCAGCTTGCTTCGCCCGCATGGTTACGCGTTCTTCGGCGACAAGGGAACGTTGAAGAAGCGGAACATGCCGGCTTCCATGTGATAGAGCAGGTGGCAATGAAACGCCCAGTTGCCCGGCTCGTCGGCGGTGAACTCGTACACCAGCCGTTCCGCCGGACGCACGTTGATCATGTGCTTGCGCGGCATATGCTTGCCGGCGCCGTTGTCGATCTGCTTGAACATCCCGTGCATGTGCATTGGGTGTTCCATCATGGTGTCATTCACCAGAATGACGCGCACGCGCTCACCGTACCGCAGCCAGATGGGCTCCGGCGCTTCGGAGAATTTCTTGCCATCGATGCTCCACATGAAATTCTCCATGTTGCCGGTCAGGTGCATCTCGATCTCGCGCGCCGGCGGCGCACCGTAGTCGGCGTTCGGTTCGAGGCTCTTCAGATCGTTGTACACGAGCACCCGGTGCTCGACGTTCTCGAGCCCAGTGCCGGGTTCACCGAGCCGGTTGCGCTGCACCTCGGCAATCATTGAGTTGCCAGGTCCATGCGTATCGGGTCCGTGCTTGGCAACGACTGGACCCGCCTTCTCCATTCCCGGCATGCCGGCCATATCGTGTTTCGTGTCGCCCATCCCGTGCGCGCCGCGAGTCATGCTCGGCGTCTGCCCGTGATTCATTCCTTGCATCGCGCCTTCGCCCGCCCCGTCGTGCATCGAGCCATGTTCCATGCCGGACATGCCTGCGTGCGCGCCGCCGCCCGAGGTCATGCCCGCATCGCCGTGGCCGCCACTCGATCCCATGTTCATTCCCGGCATCGTCATGTCGTTCATCTCCATGCCCATGTCGATCATCGTGCGCAAGGGCCGCTCGCGCAGCCGCGGCACGGCTGCGCTCATCCCGGCGCGCGGCGCGAGCGTCCCACGGGCGTAGCCGCTGCGATCCATCGTCTCGGCGAAAATCGTGTAGGCGCGGTCTTCCTTCGGCGTGACGATAACGTCGTATGTTTCGGCTACCGTGATTTGAATTTCGTCGACCACGACCGGCTGCACGTTCTGCCCATCCGCTTGAACCACGGTCAGCCGCAGGTCCGGAACACGGACGTTGAAGATCGTTTGCGCCGAAGAATTGATGAATCGCAGCCGTATACGCTCTCCGGGCCGGAAGAGCGCTGTCCAGTTCTCTTCCGCGGCCATGCCGTTGACGAGATAGGTGTAGGTGTGGCCGGTGATGTCGAGAATGTCCGTGGGGCTCATGCGCATCTGTCCCCACATCGCCCGCTCGCGCAGCGTGGCGCGCAAACCGTCCTTGCCGGCGTCCCGGAAAAAGTCGGCGGCTGTGCGCTGCTGAAAGTTGTAGTAGTCGCTCTGCTTTTTGAGTTTTGAGAAGACGCGGTGCGGGTTCTCGAAGGTCCAGTCGGACAGCACGATCACGTGTTCGCGATCGTACTTCACCGGATCGGGCTTGACCGGCTCGATGACGATCGGCCCGTACTGCCCCAACTGTTCGTGAAATCCGGAGTGGCTGTGATACCAGTACGTGCCGTTCTGGCGCACGAGAAAACGGTAGGTGAAGGTTTCGCCCGGGGCAACGCCGGGGAAGCTTAGGCCCGGCACCCCGTCCATGTCGGACGGAACGAGCATGCCGTGCCAATGAATCGACGCGCTTTCCTTTTCCAGTCGGTTCGTGACGCGCATGACCACGGTCTCGCCCTCGCGCATGCGCAGCAGCGGGCCGGGAACGGTGCCATTCATAGTCACAGCCCAGCCCTGTCGGCCACGTACATAGATAGGCGTGCGGCCAATGGCGATATCGACGCCGCGTTCGGTGACGCGCAGCTCATTCGCCTGACCGCCGACCGCTGCTACAGGCGCGGGCCGCAGTCCGCTCCAACCCGCGGCGGCGAGCCCTATCGCGCTAGCCTGCAGAAAACGACGGCGTGTGATTTTTCCCCGGCGGCTGTCGGCCGGCGTGGTCATACGAAAAGCCTCCTTGCTTCAACTCGATATCCTTCTCGATATCCTTTGCATTCGGTAGCGCTGGCGCAGCGGCCGGGCGCAAATATGGCAGCAGCTTACCGCGCTAGGAATACGAGGGCGGATTTTATGTCGCGGGTGTTCACGATGGTATTACCCGAGCATTACAAATATGTAATGCACAGGCAGCACGCGGAAAATTACCGGCAAACATTCCTTCACGCGCTCGTTTTCCATAGGGTTCGGCTATTTGCCGCGACCGGAGTGATCCATGCCCTTCATACCACCGGTGTCCGTTGGCGCCCTTTCGCTTGTGTTCGGCGACGCGCTGCCGGTGCTCGGCGTCGCCCCGCCCGCGCCTGTGCCGGCGCTGTCCGATTCCCGGCCGCCGTACCGACATTTACTTGCGCGACCATGCCAGCTTCGTAGTGACCGGGCTCATGGCAGGCGATCTGCACGCGCCCGCCCTGATCGAATTGCCACACGAGCGTCTTGGTTTCTCCCGGCTGCAGCCTCAGGCTGTTTGCATCTCGGTGCGCCATGCGGGGCATCTTCTTCATCATGGCGGCATGTTCGCTCTGTTCTTCGTACGTGCCGATAACAAACTCGTGTGGCAACTTACCGGCATTAGTGACAACAAAACGGATGGTCTCCCCGGGCTTGACCTCCAGCGACGACGGCTCAAAGCGCATGGTATCGAGCGCCGTGACGTTGACAGTGCGGTCCACCGGCGATGGGTCGCCCGGACGCCCGGCGGCGGAGGGACCTGAGCTCGGGTGGTCCATGCCATGCATCTTGGAATGATCCATCCCCGGCATCTTCGACTGGTCCATCCCGCCCATCTGCGGATGGTCCATGCCGGCCATTCCGGCATCCGTACCGCCCATCGCGCTGCCCGCCCCTGAATGATCCATGCCTTGCATACCGCGCATGTCGTGCTCGCCGGCCGCCGGCGCCGTCTGCGTGGACGGCGCCGCGCGCCCGGCATCGCGGCTATTCATGGCGCAAGCCGTAAGCGCCCCAACATAAAATGCGAGAGCTGTATATTTACCGCACGCATTTGCCATGGCTGATCTCCTTTCGGAAGCGAAAAAGAAAAGGAAGAAAATAGAAGATCTCACAGTGGAGTACGACGAATTAGAAGAAACCCTTTTTCATATCTGGGCGCCAGGCTTCCAATTACGCCGATACGTACACGACTCCGGTCCTTCGACTAGAGAAAGCAGTCGGCTTCCTGTTTGACAGGGAAAGCGGCGGTAAGGGCCGCAGCGCCGCGTCGCTGGGGGCGGCGATCGCGCTACGGGCACACCGATGAGGGCGATGAGGCGGAGCAGGGCGCTTTCCTCATCCTTACCGCCAAAAGTTTCCTCGCCCAATAGCTTCCCGGTTCGCCGGCCTACTCGGCGGGTAACAATTCCGCGGCTCTTTCACTGCAACCGACGCCGTGCGGTGCCTTAGCTCTGCGCGGCGCGCAAGATCTCCTCTATGTCTTTGCGCCTGAGCGCGCGGGCGAGTTGCAGGACGTTCCGGCCGTCCGCATCGATCCAGTCCCGTCGCGCGCCGCCCTCGAGCAGCAGGCGGACGATCTCGGCATGGCCCTCATAAGCCGCCCAGAAGAGCGCCCATTCCCCATCCTTGGTCTTAATATTGGGATCGGCTCTATGCGCTACTAGGAACGACACGACGTCGGCGTATCCGTTAAAGGCAGCCCAGAAGAGCGGCGTCCAGCCTTCGGCGTCGGTCGCGTTAATATCTGCGCCGTACGCCAAGAGCGATTTCGCGATTGCCCAGTTGCGGCGTTCCAAGGCATAGAACAGCGCGCTGCAGCCGTCCGCATCGCGCCAGTTACTCGAGACGCCGCTTTGCAGACTACGCTCGACCGCGCTCAGGTCGCCCGCGTGTAGCGCATCTAAAAAGCTCTCGAGCGGCGGTGATTGAGTCGCGGTCATTTCATCAAAGTTCGCGTTTTTACTGCTTCGGCTCGATTCGAGCGACGGTGAACTGTCCGCCGACTTTCTCAGCGACGAAGTTCACCTTGTCGCCTACCTTTACTTGCTCGAGCATTGCCGGGTCTTTGACGCGAAACACCATCGTCATCGGCGGCATCTGCAGGTTCTTGAGCTCGCCGTGCTTTAACGTGATCTTGCCCGCCTCCTTGTCGATTTTGCGCACCTCGCCCACGCTTATCGCACCCTCGGCCGCGGGTTGGTTCTGCGCTGGAGCGCCGGCATCGTGCTGCCCAGGGTGATGGGTAGTGGCCCATGCGGGTGCGCTCATCACGGTTAGAGTCAATAGTGCCGTAGTCAATTTGCGTTTCATAAGACCTCCTTAGCCGCTACTCACTTTTTCGAGACGGTGATTTTGCCCACCATTCCGGCCTCGAAGTGCCCGGGGATCAGGCAGGCGTAATGAAACTCGCCGGGTTTGGTGAATTGCCAAATCATCTCCTCCTTTTTGCCGGCCGCGACGTGCGCCTGGTACGGCTCGTCGTGCTCCATGCCCGGGTGCTGTTTCATCATCTCACCGTGCGCCTTGAGCTCGTCCATGGTCCCTAGCACCATCTCGTGCATCATCTGACCGGTGTTCTTCACCACGAACCGGATCGTTTCGCCCTGCCTTACCGTCAGGCTCGCCGGCGTGAAGCGCATGTTGTCGGTCATCGATATCTCAATCGTACGATCGACCTTTTTGGGATCGCCTTGGCGCCCGAAAGCGGTTTCTTCGGTAGAGATCGGTTGCGCCTTGGATTTGCTCGGGTGCTTGTCCCCATGGGCGTAAACAGTCCCGCCGGCACCGAGCGTTAGAAACGTCGCGGATAAAACAAAAATCATTGCACGATGCGCTTTCATACTCGAGGAATCCTCAGGAGTTGTGTCTCGACGACGTCGGTGAGAAGGCATTAACGATGGCCTCCGTGGCCGTTGCCGGGCTTACGTACCCGCACTTCGGCGTTCTTCGTGCCCTGCGCGGCCGGCATCGACTGGCCGCCAGCCGACTTACTGCGTGGCGGTTCTGGCAGCGTGCCTTTCCATTCGTAGGCGACGGTGCCAGCGGGATGCTGATACCAGCCGGGGTCGCGGTAGTCGCCCGGCTTCTGGTCTTTGCGCACTTTGACGACCGTGAACATGCCGCCCATCTCGACCGCACCGAACGGCCCTTGCCCGGTCATCATCGGGAGCGTGTTATCGGGCAGCGGCATTTCCATCTCGCCCATGTCCGCCATGCCGGCGCTGCCCATCACCATGTAATCGGGGATCAGCTTGCTGATTTTGTCCGCCACCCCGCGCTGGTCGACGCCGATCATGGTGGGCACGTCATGCCCCATGGCATTCATGACGTGGTGCGCCTTGTGACAATGAAGCGCCCAGTCCCCCGGATCGGTCGCGTCGAACTCAATGGCCCGCATCTGGCCGACCGCTACGTTGGTCGTGACTTCGGGCCAGCGGGCTGACTTCGGAACCCACCCTCCGTCGGTGCCCGCCACTTCGAATTCATGGCCGTGCAAATGAATGGGATGGCTCGTCATCGTCAGATTGCCGATACGAATGCGTACGCGGTCGCCCTGGCGGCAGACCATCGGGTCGATGCCCGGGAACACGCGGCTATTGAACGTGAAGAGATTGAAATCGAGCATGGTGGAGACCTTCGGCGTGTAACTGCCCGGCTCGATGTCGTAGTTGCTGAGCAGGAACACGAAATCGCGATCGGCCCGCATGAGCTTCGGATCGCGTGGGTGCGTCACCCAGAAACCCATCATCCCCATGCCCATTTGCACCATTTCATCGGCGTGCGGGTGATACATGAACGTCCCCGGGCGCTTCGCCACGAACTCATAGACGTAGGTCTTGCCGGCCGGTATCTGCGGCTGCGTTAGTCCCCCGACGCCATCCATGCCGTTCGGCAGCCGCTGGCCATGCCAATGGATGGTCGTATGTTCCGGCAAGCGGTTGGTGACGAAGAGGCGCACGCGATCGCCCTCGACCACCTCGATGGTCGGCCCCGGCGACTGGCCGTTGTACCCCCAAAGATGGGCCTTCATGCCGGGCGCGATCTCGCGCACCACCGGCTCGGCAACCAGGTGGAACTCCTTGATCCCGTTCTTCATACGCCAGGGCAGCGTCCAACCGTTCAAGGTGACCACCGCGTTGTAGGGCCGCCCGGTTTGCGGCACGAGCGGCGGTTGGGTCTTGGCACTGGTCTGCGTCGCGGCTTCGGGCACGGCGGCGAGCGCCACGCGGCTCACCGCACCGGCGGCCAGCACGGCGCCGGCACCTCGAATGAAATTGCGTCGCGAAACCATTGAAATGCTCCTCGATCTATCAATGACCGCCTGCGCTACTGTCCGCAGGGGCGGTTGTTGCCGTCACACCTTTGGCCGGTCCGGGCGATCGTACCGAGAGCGCCGTGTGCAAATCCGTGTCGGCAATCCAGTAATCCCGCAACGCCTCGATGTAGTTGTTCACCGCCGCCACTTGCTCACGTGCATCAGCGAGCAGCTCGAAGGTACTTATCAGCATGCCGTTGTAACGCAGTACGTTCTCCTCGGAAATGCGCTTGCGCAGCGGCACCACTTCATCACGATAGTGTTTCGCTAGATCGAACGCGGTGCGATACCCGTGATAGGTCTCGCGTACCTGCGAGCGCGCATTGAGCGCGGTTTCGCGCAGTCGATACGCCGATTGAAGATAAATCGCTTCCGCCTTCGCGACGCGGGCGCTGCCCCAATCGAAGAGCGGAATCTGCAACTCAATCTCGTAGCCCCGCTGTCGCGGCGCTTCGTTGGAACTGTTGCGGATGACGCCGAGTTCGAGGACATTGATAAAACGCGTCACCTTAGTAAGCCCGAGCGATCGCGCGACGCCCTCGTTTTCTAGATGCGCCGCCTGCACGTCGAGCCGATCTTTGAGCGCCTGACTCTCAAGGTCTGCGGCTTCCCGGGCGGACGCCGGCAAGTCGGGCAGGCGTTCGGGAAGCTTGAAGGCCGGCTGCGTTCCCGCCACACCGAGGAGCCGAGTTAACCGCTCGCGCTCACTCAGCGTCACTTGGCGGGCGCGGGCAAGCCGCGCCGTCGCTTCCGCGTAAAAGACTTGCTGTCGCGCCTGCTGCAGCCGGCTGAAATTGCCTACCTCGGCCATGCGTCGTGCCAACTCGGCGCCCGCAATCGCGGTCTCCTTCACCTGCTCCAGGTACTGCTCGCTCTGTTGGGCCGCGATAGCGGCGTAGTACGCCCGGCGGGTCTCGGCGGCAACCGCGAGAACCGACGCGGCCGCTTGCAGCTTTGCCTGCTCGAAGAGCCGCGACGCGATGCGGGTGCGAATCGGTAACGTGAAGAGACCCAGCACGTCGAAAAATACGGTGCGCTCGATCTCAACCTCGTCGCCGCGGGTTAAGCGCGCATACGAAAACCCGGGATTGCGTAGCCGCCCGGCGCGCACGAGATCGGCCTCAGCGATGCGAAGCTCCGCGAGCGACGCTTGTAAACCGGGATTGTTGAGCAGTGCGATCCGTACCGCATTCTCGACCGTCAACGGCTCAGCGAGCATCGCCTCGATGCGTTTGGCGACCTCCGGTGCACGATCGGCGCTGCGGTACCACGTCGGTTTCTCCCCGATGCGTTGCTCGACCTGCCGCGACACCACATCGAATCCGCCGTCCGGCGAAAACGTCGCGCACCCGGAGAGCATGGACACGGCGAGTATTACGGCGCCGTGCCGCCGTGGATCCGTTCGAAAATTCATCGACGGTCAGCGCTGCCCGTGGCTGCCGCCATTCTTCGGTTGAGACTCGCCCTGCGATAGCGCACCGCGGCCATCGCCATTCTTAGGCAGCCGCTGGCGCGGCGATTGCGACTCGCCTTCCTCGGTAGCCGGCCGTGTCGACATCGAATGGCCGCCAAGGACGCTCTGCTCCGCGACTTCGTCATTGGCGTCGCGCCATGGTTTAAGCGGAGTGTCAGCGAATGATTCGTAATCGGCGAAAGCCGACCGGTAAGAACCGGCTCCCGGCTCTTGATATCCGGCGTCGTTGCCGGCCAACGCCGGTAGCGACAAAAGGCCGGCGATGGCAGCCCAATGTCCTTTGTAACGACGGAATCGCACGGTTAACGGCGGCATCAGCAAACGGGTTTCAGTAGTCTTTGTTGAGTAAAGTTTGTACCACCGGCCCGACATAAACCTGACGGGCACATTACAGATTTGTAATCTGTCTACCCCGCATGCCTACCGACCGCTACCGGCAGGCATGCGCCGCCTACAAGTCTTTAACTACGATCGCTCGCGTTCGGCCCTACGTAGACCTGCACATGACCGGTGCCGAAGTCCTGCGGCGCTATCTCGGCCAATCGGAAATTCGGCTCGCCCAAGGTGTCGAATTGCCAGGTGAAGGACTTATCGCCGTAGACGAACGTTACCGTCTCGCCGCGGACGACGTTCGCGTAGCGCGTGCCGGGATCGAGTACGATACGGCGACCGGCTTTGTCTATCGGCGCGGCCACCCCGAGATGAGAACCCCGCACCGTGTTCTTGAGCGGACCTTGCGACGCTGGATTGTGGCTAAGCCAGTTGCTGTTGTCCTCGCCGGTGCGTTTATCGTCCGCACCGGCGGCGACGGGCAGGCTGAACGCAGTGGCAAGCGTTAGTGCGAGTAAATGATGGTGACGGATCATGGCTATCTCCTTCTTCGTAAGTGGACGATACTCGAGGCCCACTGTAGCGGCGCCCGCTGACACGGTACTGACACCAGGATGACGAATACGTAAAGTGCGCTTGCGGAGGAGCGATGCGTGTTTTAGTGATAGAAGACGAGCAGAAGACCGCCGACTATTTGCGCAAAGGACTTACCGAGCACGGCTACGTCGTGGACGTTGCGCGCGATGGCATTGACGGCAAGCATCTTGCAACCGAAGGCGAATATGACTTGATCGTGCTCGATCTTATGTTGCCGGGGATCGATGGTTACGAAGTGCTGACAGCATTGCGACAAACACGCGAAACGCCGGTACTGATGCTTACCGCGCGTGACAAAGTAGAAGATCGAGTTCGCGGCCTGCAAAGCGGAGCGGATGACTACCTAGTCAAACCGTTCGCGTTTTCCGAATTACTCGCGCGCGTGCAGGCGTTGTTGCGGCGCGGACGGGCACAAGAACCGACGGTATACCGGCTCGCCGACCTGGAGGTGGACCTCGTCAAGCGCAAGGCGTTTCGCGCCGGTCAACGTCTGGATCTCACCGCCAAGGAGTTCATGCTCCTGACCCTATTGTTGCGGCGCCAAGGACAGATTCTCTCCCGCACGACGATCGCCGAGCAGGTATGGGATATGAATTTCGACAGCGACACCAATGTCGTCGACGTCGCGATCCGACGCCTGCGCGCTAAGCTGGACGACCCGTTCGCCGCCAAGCTGCTGCATACCGTGCGCGGAATGGGTTACGTGCTCGAAGTACGGGCCGACGGGAAATGACGCCTTCAATCGCTCGACGGCTGACGCTCTCCGTGGGCGTGATCGCCGCGATCGTCTTCACGGTAATCGGCGCGCTTCTCTATCTGGCTCTCGAGCGCGAGCTGCTCCGGCGTGAAAGTGACGAGCTAACGGCTCGTTTGAATTTCATACACCATATGTTGACGGAGGTGCCTAACTTGGCGGCGACCGACGGACTAACGCACCATCTCGACGACATGGTGGCTAGCCACGGGAATCTGCGCGCCTGGATCACCACGCTCGACGGTAAGGTCGTGTACGGAGGAAAACCGCCGGTTATCGACCGGACCAAGTCGAACGTTCCCTTTTATGCAGTGATGCCCGACGGCGTACCGATGCGTACGATTATGGAGCGACTGCCGGCGACTTCGAAATTGCCCGCCCTCCAGATATTGATTGCGACGGACGTGCGCCCGACACAACGTGTGCTCACCAGCTTCGGCATAACGCTGGCGTCTTTATGCCTCGCGGGCGTGGGCGCCATGCTTTTGCTCGGCATGTGGATAGCGCGCCGGGGGTTATCGCCCGTGAATACACTTTCCTCGCAAGCCCACGCGCTCGGCCCCCGAGCGCTGTCGCAGCGGCTGCCCGAGCAGAATATTCCGGCCGAGCTCCTCGTGCTCGCGCAGTCATTCAATCGGGTACTCGATCGCCTGGAACAATCGTACCGGCAGTTGGAAGCTTTCAATGCCGATGTGGCGCACGAGTTGCGCACGCCGCTAACCAATTTGATCGGCAGTACCGAAGTGGCGTTGTCGCGCGGACGCAGCGCGGATGAGCTACGCAATGTTCTGGAATCGAATCTCGAGGAACTGGCACGCGTGAAAACGATCGTAAACGACATGCTGTTCTTAGCGCGCGCGGACCGGGGCGAGCGCGCTGAAGGCGCGAGCGTCGCTTTAGACAACGTAGCGCGCGACGTTGCGGAATTTTTCGAGCCAGTTATCGACGAGCGTCGCGTGGCTCTCAAGATTGAGGGAGCGGCTACAGTAACAGGTGACGCCGGGCTGCTCCGCCGGGCGGTAACTAACCTGGTTTCCAATGCTCTGCGCTATACCGCCGCGGGTGATGCTATTCATATCGCTATAGAGATTGATGACGATTCGGTGAGCCTTCGCGTACGAAATCCGGGCGCAACTATCCAGTCAAACGAACTCCCGCATATATTCGATCGCTTCTACCGCGCCGACCCCGCCCGTAGCGGTGGTGGCGAGGGCCACGGATTGGGATTGGCCATCGTCGGGGCGATCGTCCAGATGCATGGCGGAAGCGTCCATGCGAGTTCTCACGATGGGATCACGGAGGTCGGATTTTCGTTACCGGCGGCAACGTTGATCGTCGCTAATAAGTTGCGAGAAAGCACCGTGACCAAAACGTGACGCACTAGTGTCTATGGCTGCCCATTCGCGTCCATTTCAGTCAAACTTACGCGGGGCCTAACGTGACAAGTTGTTGAATGGATTGGTGGCGTTCAAAAGGAACGCGTCTGAAAATCCGCGTGTCGGCGGTTCAATTCCGCCCCTGGCTACTAAATAAGCCAAAAAACTTGCGTTGCCTGCCCGGAACTATGCGATGCTAATCCATAGCTGGTGCGAACCGCCTGCCGGCCCGTGCCACATCAATCATCGTTGCCCGCCACCCGCCGAGCAAGACGTTAGGCGGCCGTTTCCTTTATGCAGACATGACCTCACGCTCTGATCTTCAGGAGCCGGCCAATGTGCTCTACAGGATCAAGCGAGGCCTATCCGGGTATGTCAGCTATCTCGCTGCATGCGAAATGAACGCGTCATTCAGCGAGTATGTGCTCTATGAGCCGATCTTGCGCATTCTCACAGCACGCAACTACTCGGTCCAGTGCGAAGTGGAATGTCCGGGTGTGACGCAGCCTGCGGCTGGTGATCGTAAAAGGTTGGACTTTCTTGCGATCGGGCACGGCCTTCGGTTCGCTGTCGAGGTCAAGTGGGCGAAATCGCGCTTGCTTGATGTCGCGAACGACCACTCAAAGTTGGCAGGGTTCCTGAAATCCAGCGCAGGGTCAGGAGCTCGAGCGTTCTTATGCGTCTTTGGGCGGGAGAGCAGTATTGGCGGTCTCGTGCTCAGGCCCAACGCGTTTCAAGAACGTGGCGACCCGGTCATTGCGAGCTTCGGCGTAACTCGGTATGGCTGTCGGATTTTTGAACTAAAGTTGTCTAACCAGGCACTGCAGCCGACAAACCGCGCTCCGCGGAAGACCAGCACACGGAAACGTTCACGCGCGGCTCGCGGCTAAGCATCATTTCGTCGAACTCCGCTTTCTGGAAAATTCGACCGAACGCGAGCGTGGCGATTGTCTGGGCGTTGCCGCATTGTTGACGGAAAGATCGACCTGCGGAAGGAACCGAGAGGTCGACTATGCGGTTACTGCTGGTGCTCGAAGTTGCAATTCCGCTACCTTATGTCATCGATTTTTGCGCGCACAGGTGTTCCTTCACCCAGGACGGGTTCGCAAACGCGCGCGCAGGATGTGTCGCATCGCGCTCGGCGCGAGTTGCGCATGCACTGTACGAAAGCCGAATGCCGAGGAGCAGCCTGAGATCCCCCCATGAAAGAACGCGGATGGGATATCCCTTGCGCTGTAAATACCGTGTCGCGGCGATCTGTAGCTGGATGGGTGGCCAGCCTTTAAGCTCAACGAACTCGTCTGTTGCAGGAAGATAAAAGTCGGGGGTGCGGAGAAATCCGCTCTTCCTTAGGTTTATTTTTTCCGTCATTCGGGTACGCAAAGACTTATTGCATCTCCACCACTGCATCCGCTCACGGAGCGACTCATTCTTTTTCCGAATGGGCTTGCGCGCAAACAGCCATCTCTGATAGACAAAAGGTATGCCGTTCTCCTTTAAGTACATGGCATAAAGCGCCTCGTAGCCGGAGTCGCACGGCACCTTCTTACCCCGGCCGTCGAGGAAGTACCAGTCCCCGCGGCCGGCAGTCCTGTGACGAAGGCAAATGCGGATAGGTTCGCGCGACGTAAAATCAAGCAGTACATCCGATGGCCCAACCACGCGGTTTGCCCATCTTCGGAACGGGACACGATGTCGGTATTGGTCGGGGGAGGATCGAACAACGAGGTACCGGCGGCCATCGCCCCTTGCTGCATCGAGATAGCGCTGTATGTAGGGGATCACCGCTTTTCCCATACGAGATGGCCAATGCGTAGGAACTGTTTAACGGCAAGTGCGCCGCGCTCGTTTCGCGCCTTAGAGCCGGGGGTGAGCAGTGCTTTCTTCACGGCAGGGCGGGTGGCCTCGTAAATCCGGGTCGCTTCCAAGTTCTCGTCCAATAGCACGAGCGCGACGCGGTCCCACGGGTGAGTAAACGTCATGCGCGGCACCCGTCCTCTAATCTTCCCGGCAATGCAGCGGCCCTTAATCTGTATGCGTATCTTCCGCTTGCCGTTAACGCGCACCGCATCGTAGCCGGCGGAGCGCGCTGGGGCGAGCTCAAGCCCGAGATACTTCGCCGCGCAGAACTCCGCGATTTCGCCCGTAATGCCCAACGGTTTGCCGGTAAGGGCGCGATATTGGCGCGCGAGCTTCTTCGCCTTGTTCAGCAATCCCTCGATTACCTTTAGTTCGCGGCTCCTTCGGCTCATCGCGCACCTTGTTTAAATCCCGCCGAGACCCAACGTACGATTCGCAACTCGATCAACTTCCAAGAACGACCAGGAGTAGACATGGGGCGTATGAAGGCAACTGACCAAAAACGTGACGCACTCGCGTCCGCGTCGGTCCATTCATGTCCATTTCAGTCAAACTTGGCGAGGCCTAGCGCGACGAGCTGTTGAATAAATTGCTAGCCGCTACAGAAGGAGAAACTGGCTGTCTTCCGCTCGAATGTCATTGATACAGCGATACAGGCACTCGTCGATTTCCCGAAACGGCACGGTCATGGCGAAACGCATATACATCCGCTGCTCTCCGCAGTGTACGGAAAGAAAAAGACTAAACGTGTCCTGCCTCCAATGTTCGACCGTTACCTGGTAACCAGTAGCCTGCCCTACGCGGTGCAGGCATACCGCCCGCCTGAAGTGCGCGATACGTGCTTGGCCCGGAAATCGTCTCGGACCCCGGAACCATGCAATAGTCAGCCGACTTGTACTTGCGGAAGAGCATTGCCCTGGTCCGCTCGATTGTCCGACGGTGCAACTCGAAATCGTGTTCGCTTAACTCGAGCCCGGGATCCCGTAATTCGATGCTCATTTTTACGACGCGCTCTCACCAATTTTAACGCAACCCGCGCGCTGTATTGTATTGCGCGACGAGCCCTGTATAGCTTCCTACACCTGTCCTCGCGTTTGCAACAACCGCGTCCGCGATCGTCGCCCCGTCACTACGGTTCCCAATTTCCCGAGCAACCCCTTCCCGTAAGCGACTGGTATTTTCCAGCTCAAAACCCCAGTGCGCACCCGCCGCATTGACGGTTCGCAGGAATGTGTTGGTTTGTTCTGTGGCCCAGAGCTCGGCTTGAGCATGGGTAAGTCCGAGCTGGTGCTGCGCGTAGCTCACCGCCTCGTCATGAATCGTTGTTCGGAAATCCTCGTAACGCCGCTTCGCTTCATCCCATCCGCCCTGGATGAAACCATCGGCCACCGTCATTAGAGCGCCCAGTCCCATTCCCGCTTGTTTCAACGAGTCCTGCAGCCCCTTACCGGTCGCAAAGGCTGATTCCACCGAGGATCGTGTCCAATTCGAGTTATTTAATGCGCTCAGGCCCTCGCTCTCACGGCCCAAGTTGTGCCGCAACTGGTCCACGATTGTAGACGCCTGCTGTCCTGCCACGCTGCCAAGTTGATGCCGCGCCGCTGTTCGCACGCCAGAGCGCCAAGCGTTGGCCTGCGCTGCCGGGTTAACCGACAACATCTGCGAAGTTGCCGCAGCGTCCGTCTGCCATGCACGCCTGTCCATCTCATCGGCCGACAGGGCTTGTGCCCCAGCTCCGGGTACCACTGCGTCGCGTCCATCGCCATGGCCGATCACCGCCGACATAGTCTGCAAAAGCGCCGTGTTGGCGTCGGCCGACCCGCCAGCAGCGACATTATCAAGCGCAACATAACTAGCTGCCACACGCGCCTGTTCTGCGCCCATACCATACTGTCGCTCGTACATGGACGCCATCTCCCTCACTCGGTTGCCGAGGCCGAAGCGCTGAACCGCGGAGTCCAGTGCACGATGCGCGGCGCCGTTTTTCAACGTAAGGTTGGAGAGGTCGTCGAGTTTTAAGGAGCTGCGCATTCCGAGCGACTGCGCCGCTTCAAGCGATTTGCGGTCGTCGGCGGACAAACGCTCCGTGAATGCATTGCTACGCCCGGCGCTGACGTCCCGGCTCAGACTCTCTCGGTACATGGCAGAAAGATCGGAAAGGCCGGTCGCGCCGAAGCTGTTACCGAGCTCTTTGTTAAGGCGGGTTGCCTTCTCTGTACCGAACTGACTCTCGATTGCGCCCTGCACCGAGCCCCTAATACCTGCCGCGCTGCCTCCTACCCCCATCGCGCCGGTGAGGATCCCCGCAAGCTTTTGTGTGTCCCCCTCCGAGAGGCCAACTTTGCTGCCGATTTCGCGCGCCTTGCTCGAGATCAGCTTATCGGCTTCGCCACGCTCGGCCATGGCTGACCGGCCGACATCCGTCGAATGTTTCAGTATCTGGTCGACGGCGCGAGACGAAGCGAGTGAAGACGATACTGCCATCGCGCGGTTGTCGCCGATATCCAGTGACGGCAGCGCTCTTTCCGCACCGGCGAACCGCGTGCCTCCCACCATGTCTGCCGCTAACATCGGCGCTCGTTGGTGGACCGCGCCGGTCGCCACGGTGTTCGGCGTGGCGATCGATTCGTTGATGTGATCGCTACCTTGCAGCCGGCGGGCCATATTGGTTGCGACTACCGCACCGCCGCCGTAGACGAGGAGCATTGAAATAGCCGGTACACTTGCGGCGAGCATCCCGCCGGTCGCTAGCCAGTTCTGTAAACTTGTATCGAGCGTCAGAATTGCGTCGAACGCGGGGAGTACTTTATCCGCGCTTGCCATCATCGCCGCCATCTTCTTCTCCGCGGACATGTGCATGTAGAGATTAACGATAGCAAGCGTCGGCATCCACGCTTGTATCCAAAGAATCGTCAAAATGTATCGGCCGGCGATGGTAATGCCGAACGTGCCCATCGCGATCAGAAAC
>Ga0070741_10000701_pt1 | contig 114363 bp, 93 predicted proteins | sample Coa_R1_4_FD_66440 | JGI IMG/M metagenome (GOLD analysis project Ga0070741, IMG submission 66440) | Surface soil microbial communities from Centralia Pennsylvania, which are recovering from an underground coalmine fire - Coalmine... | ecosystem: Environmental > Terrestrial > Soil > Unclassified... | reverse complement strand
CTAATTGGCGTTCGGGGGCGTTTTAGGAAGGAGTATCAGGTTGCGAGGTACTTTCAGACGTCACTCAGGCCGCATCCGAAACGCCGGCCGTCTTGTCACCCTGAAGTGGCACGCGAGCTTCAATTTGGGTTCCTAAGTCTTGGGAGGATCTGATTTCAATCGATCCACCCACCGATCGAACTCTTTCCCGCATGCTTCTGAGCCCCAGACCGGCACCTTCTCGACTAAGATCGAATCCAATCCCGTCATCGATAATTCGAAGCAATATCTTGCCGCCAATGCGACGCAAGTCTATCCGGACATTGTTCGCCTGGCTGTGCGTAAGCACATTGTGCAATGCCTCCTGCACGATCCGGTATAAACAAAGTGCGAGCGTTGAGCCCACCTGTGGCAAATCTCCCGTGTCAAGCTGAACCGAAAGGTTACCGTGTTGCACTCCATCGCATAGTTTCTTTAGTGCACTTGCAAGACCTAAATACTCCAGCTGGGTGGGATAAAGAGCATGTGAGATTTCATGTGTCGTTGTGGAGATCGCTAGAAGTTGCTGAGAAAGATCTGTTAATTCCGGCTGCAAGGGCTGGTTATCCTTTTCCATCACCGAATTGAGTTGTGCCGCTGCCAAGGCCACGCGTTGTACCAGATCGTCGTGAAGGTCTCGGGCGATCCGCTGGCGTTCTTGTTCTTGCGCAACAATGAGGCGGCTGCTGAGATCGCGCAGGGCATCCTGGCTGTGCTTTGCCTCCGCCATTACTGCCGACAGAAACAGGAGCGGTACCATAATCCCGCAAAATAGGATCTGCAGGGACATGATGTTTTGCGGCATAGACGTGTAAGGAAATGGCATTCGGCCGTGCATTGCATATGAGATCGAGATTAAGGCGACTGAGAGAACTGAGAGGCTCAGTCCTCCTGGGCCAAATCGAGCCGTAGCCCACAAGAAGAGTGGAAGAGGGACATAGAGCAATGCCGGAGTGCCTGCAACGGAAACATGCTCAAGGCCGAAGACCGATACCGCGACTAGTATGGTTGCGACGGCCAGCAGCCCCGCTTCGCAATATCGACGCAGGCTGACATTACGAATCCAAGAAAGCCCATTGGAACCGCAGACAACAATGGCCGGCACGATTGTCAGTTCGGCCAAAGTGTTAGTCCAGAATCGCTCTGTGCTGAGCGGCCAGAAGTGTCGACCCCAGCCCGTGATTATCACCGCTCCAGCATCCAAGAATGACGTTGCCAATGGAGCCATCAGAACGCCCAGCACGATGAATATGGTTGCGCCACGCACGCTGCTGAAAAGCGTCTTATCACTGGTTAGTCGCCGAATACAAAAGGCGCCGATCAAGGCTTCGCTGGTGTTCGATATAAACCAGCCGACGGCCATCCACAGGGGTACTCCGGTTTGCATTTGGGCAAACATATGAGCAGGCAGTACCGCCAAAATTAATCGCCACCAGGTACGCCGTGGAGACAGCAGCAACGCCGCCATGAGAAATGCATTCGGAGGCCAGAAGGTCGAATTCGGCTGCCCGACTGGAGTTAACGCGAATCCAATCCGTGTTCCAATGTAGTAGCACACTCCAACCAGCAGAGCAGATCTTGAAGCCCGCAGTATTTTATTCGCCGTAGAAAATACGTGGCGACCCGAAGCTGGTGTCAAAACTGCGGCAGTGCTCTCCGGTAATGGAAAAGGCGAGCCACTGTTTGCCATATGCTAAGTAGAGCAGCTCAAATGTGAGTAGCTTGTTGCAATATGAGCGACTTTGTGACCCTGGTCAACAAAAAAGTGGGTTGTGCTTGCACGTACAAATTAAGGAAGCAGGCTTCCAATAACCGCGGTGACGTTTCGTCACCGAACATATAGGAGGATTTGCGATTGATGTGCTGCGGGAGAGCGAAAAAGGAGTAGGATGTGGACTGTCACGAATTGTGTCGACGGCCTCGACGCACCTTAGAGTGGCGATTCGCCGATCTCACGGGCTCGAGAAGTATGATGTGCACACCAGCCTTACAGCATTCATCTGTTGGTTATCCAAATCGAACGAACAATGTAATTCCGTAGTGTTCGACGGCGTACGTTTAGTGCAATGCCAAGTATATTGCCCGCGGGCAACGTTCAGAACACGTTGTGGGTTATTTTTTGTTTTCCGGCAAGGGACACCTGTGCGCCGGATGTTTGCTGGAAACGTCGAACCTTTCGAGGGCTTGCGGGTTAATAAAATAGGAGTACTCCTTGGGTACAGGCTCGATACGGCTCTTGATAGTTGATGATCACGAACCTTGGCACGATTTCGTTTCCAAGGCATTCCGCAACAAACCTGAGCTGCAGGTCGCTGCTCGAGTAACTGATGGAGTGGAAGCCGTGCGCCAAGCCAAGGATTTGCAGCCTGACTTGATTCTGCTGGACATCGGGCTACCCAAACTGAATGGGATTGAGGCCGCTCGCCAGATTCGCGAGGTTTGCCCTCATTCTAAGATCCTCTTCGTCAGCGAGAACCGCTCCGCGGAAATTGTACAAGCGGCGTTGAGTGCCGGAGGATCGGGTTACCTCGTGAAATCTGATGCCGGAAGCGAACTTCTGCCGGCGCTGAAAGCTGTGCTCAAAGGCAAGCGATTCATTAGCGCCAGCTTGAGAAGTCAGTTCCTCATAAGCACGGCCCTGGTTCTTTCGCAGGTCGTCCCTTTCTCGTGGATCATCTCAATTATTCCCGGGCTACGCTGATCATTGCGTGCATGGCAACCAACCTTTACGCCATACCCGAGGTTTGTGCCACAGGGATAGCGTTACACCTCACGGAAATTCAGTTATTCGCATCAATGTAAGAGCGGCCCGACAAGGCCACAGAACTTGTCGGGCCGATCCAGCGCGAGGAGGATATTCCTCTGTCACCGTTGCGTTAGGTAGTTGAAAGAGTACTAGTGGGGACTGAAGTGTGACACTGTACAAATTACCAGGAATGGCTAATGTAGCCTTCATCGTTGGTCATCTTAGAAGAGCGTTTTCCCGGCTCAACATTGTTCCTTTTCCGCACAGGCCTTAGCCACGGGCTGGCAAAAAGGGGTACGATTTGCATCATTACGATTCGGGTCCACGGTCTTGACGCACCCTCAAAATGGCGATCCGCTCATCTTTCAGCGCTCGAGACGTGTTAAGTGACGAACATAAGCCATACAGCATCCATCTTCGACTATCCGTCACTACGGGCGAATTCCGAAACTGCTCGACGACGTGCGTTGCTGCGGTACGCGGGACAAATTGCCCTGCGGCAACGTACAGAATACAGTCGTCCGTTATGTTGTGATCTCAATACAGCTATTACACGCACAAGACAACCGAGGTAAATGCTGGATGTACGCTGGAATCGTCGAACTTTTAGAGAGATTTCGGGTTAATAGACCATAGGAGTAATCCTTGGGTACACGCTCAATACGGCTTTTAGTAGTTGATGATCACGAACCCTGGCACGACTTTGTAAGCAAGGCATTCCGCGACAGGCCTGAGATTCAGGTCGTGGCCCGGGTATGTGATGGACTGGAAGCCGTTCGCCAGGCGGAGCAACTGCAACCCGACTTGATTCTGTTGGACATCGGGCTGCCCAAATTGAATGGGATAGAGGCGGCTCGCAAGATACGCGACGTTTCCCCCGATTCTAAGATACTGTTCGTCAGTGAGAATCGCTCAGCGGAGATCGTGGATGCGGCGTTGAGCGCTGGAGGAGCGGGCTACGTCGTCAAATCCGACGCCGGGAGTGAACTTCTGCCGGCGCTAAAGGCTGTGCTTGACGGCAAGCGATTCATCAGCGCCAGTTTGGCAACTCAGCTTCTCGCCACTACGGGTCTGAGCGTCTTACAGATCACACCCTTCTCATGGGTGCTCGGAATTATTTCATGGCTGAGTAGATTGTATATATGACGCCCTACCAAAGAACTCTGATATGCGAGAGCTGCAAGGCACTGACGCTGACTCGATGCGTCCAAAGAAAACTAGCCCGACAAGTCACAGGTCATTGCCGGGCCGACTTCAGCACAAGGAGAGAAGTTACCCCTCTTGCTGTTACGTTCGGTGCATAAAGACTAGTACCGGCCCTACGGTGATGGAACTGTAAGAACTACCAGTGCTGGACAAAGTAAGGTTCGGAGTTTCCTTTGCGGGAAACGGACGTCCGTGCTTCCGTCTCAACATTGTTCGTAGACCTGGGTATGGTGTTTGGGGCGAAAGAACTAATGCTGTGGAGGGATAAACCTCTTTTCCGTTCTGTCCACGAAACATCAACCGTGGCGGGTGATCCGCACTGGGCTGCGGGAAGTTGAGTCACATGGGCTGTCTCATCCTCTCCCAGGCGCAAGGTCATGCTCGCGGAACAGGCCGGGCAAAGCCAGAAGTACTCCGACCGAGAGCCGATTACTTCAAGCTCCGGATTGCTCTCGAGAAGGAAAAGTCTGCCTCCTTCAAGATAGCGAAATAGTTGCGAGCATTCTGGGTTGTTGCACTTGCTCAGCATTACGGGACCTCATTATTAATTTGGGAGCGCGGTACACGTAAAAGTGAAAATATTTAAGCGAGGCCCTTATCGCCACTGTGAAAGTTGACAGAGTGTTGCGGCCTCGAACCGCGCAGCAGCTTCAGATAGGCAGGCATCGCTGGTTCCACAGAAACTGTCAATTCTGCCAGAGACCGCGGTCAAGAAGAAAAGCTTTACTGGCGATGGACGTACGGGTTGAAACTGTGACCGACAAGGTGTACGCTGCACCAAACCCGAAGCAAATTTCATTCTTGTCCCCGCAAGCATGCAAAATCCGCGCCGCCTCGTGCATAAAGGCTCGCAAGGACAAATAATTGGCTGTAGGAGTTCCCCATGAGTGCGCGTGCTTCCGTTGCGACTGAGCCAGTTAAGGAATCTGCTTGGTTCCACATAGCGGTCCTTCCAATCCTCGTCTCAGCGGTTTCCTATCTCGCCGCGGTGCTGGGGGGCGCGTTCGTTATCCGCCCAGAAATAGTCTGGCCGATGTGGCCGGGTTGTGCCTTTCTGGTTGCCATCTTGTTGCTGACACCTCGGAAGATCTGGCCAGAACTGCTGGTGGCGGGGCTGGTCGGATTTGCGGTTTACGACGTCCAAACACATTTGCCGCTGCGTGCAATAGTGTTGCTTTTGGTAAGTGACACGCTCGAAATTCTGTTCGCCTCGTTGGCTTTAAGGTATTTCATGAGTGATGTACCTCGCTTGAACAAAGTCAAGAATCTAGCGCTTTATCTGCTGGTGGCTGTGGTTCTTGCTCCAGTTCCTGCCGCTGTGCTAGGCGCGCTTGCGCACGGCCCCAATAACTGGATGCTATGGAGGATCAGCTTTTTCACTGAAGCCCTTGCGTTACTTACCGTGACACCGGCAATTTTGGGATGGGTGAACACAGAGGGCAAGTCATTTTCGTATTGGATCGAAGCTGTTGCCCTGACATTCGGACTCCTGGTTCTCGGATATTTCACTTTCGTTGCGGCAGGCGCGGCAAACCGTCCCGTGCTGCTGTATTCGCTGGTTCCGCTTTTGCTCTGGTCCGCTTTGCGCTTCGGAACCACCGGTGTCTCGACTTCGATGCTGGTTATCGCCACTCTTTGCATTCGCGGTGCTGTACTGGGAGATGGTCCGTTCGCCGGGGAGGGTCCCCTGAGAGATGTTTTCTCTCTACAGCTCTTTCTCTTGTTTGCCACCATCCCATTCATGCTCCTCGCAGCTCTGATCGAGGAGCGTAACGACGCGGCTCAGGAACTGCGGGAAAGTGAGACGCGATTCCGTTTGCTCGCGGATACAGCACCCGTCTTGATCTGGTTTTCGGGTCCAGACAAATTGTGCACCTACTTCAATAAACCATGGCTGGAATTTACCGGACGACCGCTGAATATGGAAGTAGGCAACGGCTGGACAGAAGGAGTACACAGCGACGATCTAAATTATTGTTTTGAGTGCTACGTGACATCTTTTGACCATCGCCAACCATTTCGAATGGAATACCGACTGCGACGACATGACGGACAGTATCGCTGGATTCTAGACGAAGGAGTGCCGCGATTCAATGAGCGCGGCTCTTTCATCGGGTACATCGGGGTAGGCATCGATGTAACAGAAAAGAAACACGCCGAGGAGGTGCTCGCAGATCTCAATCGCAAGCTACTCGAGACGCAAGAAAAGGAACGTACACGCATCGGTCGTGATCTTCACGACGACATCAATCAGCGCCTCGCAATGCTCACCGTCGAGATCGAGCAACTTAGGAACGATGTCGGCTACGGCTCGGCAGAAATCAATCAACGATTGATCGAACTCCGAGAACGGGCGACTGACATATCGAAGGGAGTCCAGTCCATCTCTCATCAGCTTCATTCGCCACAACTGGAATATTTGGGAATCGTCGCTGCCATTAGAAGTTTCTGCAGAGAATTCGGTGAGCGACAGGGCATAAGAGTTGATTTCGAAAGTGATCAAGTTCCGAAGAGCGTTTCACACGATGTGTCTTTATGTCTCTTCCGGGTCGTACAGGAAGCGGTTCACAACGCGGCGCAACATAGCCGATCAAAGCATTTCAATGTCAAGCTCAGTCGCTCAGTGAACTCGCTCGAGCTTTTAGTTTCTGATCACGGAAGTGGATTCGATGCTTCTTCAGCCATAACAAAAGGCGGGCTGGGCCTGATTAGCATGCGCGAGCGCGTGCGGCTGGTAAACGGAACGATCAAGATTGATTCACAACCACAGCGCGGTACCAATATTCTCGTTCGAGTGCCTCTGGAACCGGAAGAGGCAAGTGAACGTGCGGCTGGATTCTAAAGCGAACGGGCACTTCATTATGCCTTCCTGCTTCACTTAACGCGAGATCAACATCAGCCAACCCGTTCCAACCGTAAGGAATACGGTCAAAAAGAACAGTGTTGTTAACAACCCAAGCCTGTAGAGTTCACGTTGGGTAAGATAGCCGCTTCCGACGAAGATCACATTTTGGCTTCCACCTTGCGGAGTGATTACGGAGAAGTAACTGCTCGCGAAAAACAATGAAAACGCCATCAGGCGTGGCGGCACTCCAGCGTGCATCCCGACATCGAGGAAGACTCCTAATAAAGCTAACACCTGTGATGACTGGCTCACGAACATGTAGTGGATGGCTACGTACAGCAGGATCAAAGCAACGTATGTCACAGGCCAAGATAAGCCTCCCATATAAGAGGTCAGTCTCTGGCCTACATAACCCATGAATCCAAGTTCGTTGAGTTGAGTACTTAAGGCAAAGAGGACAGCTAGCCAGAGGAATGTAGTTAAAGTATCGCCTTGCGTCGCGATATCATTCGTGGTCAGGACACCCGTCATGAGTAATATGCCGAGACCTGCAAATGCAATGCTGGTTACATTCAGTTGCAGCCTGTCACCTAAAACCCACCCGGTAACCATAAGGAGGAAGGCGATTGCGGTGATCCACTCCTCGCGCGACAATGGGCCCAACCGCTGTAGTTCTTTGCGTGCTGCGTCGGGAGCTGCTGGAGTTGCGGTCACAGATGGAGGGAACAAGTATGCGAGGAGCCAGGGAAGCGCAACGATTGCAGTCAGGGCGGGAACCGATGAGGCAATCATCCAGTCTGTAAAGCTGACGTTGATCCCATATTCGCGTGCGACCTGCATCGCGATTGGATTGGCAGAAGTAGCGGTCATCCAAAGTGCGGAAGAGACGCTAAGGCTCGCCATCGCCGAAAACATCAGGTATCCGCCTAAGCGGCGTCCATTGGGATCATCCGGACGCGAACCCGATCCTTCTGCGACAGAAAGCACGATTGGGTAGAGCACTCCCCCACGTGCCGTGTTGCTTGGGAAAGCGGGCGCAATTGCGGCGTCGGTAAGAACGATGCTGTATGCGAGTCCAAGCGAGGAGCGTCCGAAAAGGGTCACCATAAAAAGGCTGATCCGTCGTCCTAAACCGGACTTCACGACTGCCTGAGCTACCAGAAAAGCGATTACCACCAGAAGCACGCTGGTGTTTGCAAATCCAGCGAATGCCTTTGCCGCAGGAACCGTGTTGGTCAGGACCACCGCTCCAATCGCCAGCGTAGTCGACGTCAGTAGTGGAAACACGCCCGTTAGCACCGAGACTATGGCCGTTACAAAAATCGCGAACAGGTGCCAGGCCTGGGGAGTGAGCCCGGCCGGCACTGGCCAGAACCAAATCGCAGTGGCCATCGCGAAAGGGAAGAGACGCTTCAGCGACCGCACGCTGGTTACGACGATGGATTTGATGTGAGTTTCTGATGCGACCTGGGGAGTACTCATGACGATGGCCAACCTGCAGTCGATGCGACCTGCGGTGAAGCCAACTGAATACGACCGCTCAAACCCTGGGATTGCCCCTGGACAATTCCGTCCTCGTTTTCGAGAATGAAACGCCACGAAAATTGGTATGTGCCGGTCGCGCCCGAATAACGTCCAGTACCGCCAATGAAAGTACCTGTGATCTCATTCTTGTCAGCGGTTCCTTCTCCTTGTAGTTCGCTCACGACCTGATCTCCATGTTCATCAGTCCACACCGAACGGCCGATCATGCCTGTAGCGCTGTCGCTGAACACGATCGCCTCCGAGCGAAAGCCAACGTCAGGGCGAGAGGCGCCAGCGAGCAACAACGATCCATTGAAGGTCGATATCGAGGCCCGACGGTCTCCGACCAGGTGCATCGTGTTACGAGAGCCGGCAGCAGTCCATATTCCATGAAACTCGTACGAGTGAGCAGTAGTCGACATGGCAGCAACGGGCAGCTGCGGCAGGCGGTTGCAGGCAGTCATGGAAAACAAAGCGAATTGGCCGGCAATGGCGAAAATGAGAAAGCTCGGAACGCGATGATGTGCAATTGAAAAGATTAGTTCTCGCACTTCAGTCAACACGATGATCATTGCTGATGACTATGGCGCCCTGAACTGTAAGAAGTTACAGAACAGAAGAGTTCTGACGGAGACGGCAGCAGAAGTGTCAAAGTGAGTAAATCGAAACCTACAAAAGCTGGAAGGAAATAGGGGCGAGTTACCTGCCGCAGAAGCCGCTGACAAAAATGACAGTTCAACGGCGCAGCTAACCCAGCTTATGCTTTCTGCACTGCGCAAGGTTAAGCAGCAGAATCGGCGACGTACGCACTTGATATCTGGAAACCTGTAATCCTACCAACCGCGAGCCCCACAAGTGAAACTTGATCCTCAAAACGAATGTCTTTGGTAGAAGGGAGTTTGGTGTTACGCTGGCGTGCGTCGGATTGGAATCGCTGAGGAGGAAACATGAAATTGCAGAAACGGATCCTGGCGGAATTCTTCGGCACATTCTGGTTAGTTTTCGGCGGATGTGGCAGTGCAGTGTTGGCAGCAGCGTTCCCTCAACTTGGGATTGGATTCTATGGTGTTGCCTTGGCATTCGGGCTCACTGTCCTCACCATGGCCTACGCGATAGGACATATATCGGGCTGTCATCTGAATCCAGCAGTGTCGGTCGGCTTGGCATTAGGAAAGCGATTTGCAGCGGCGGATTTGCTGCCGTACATCATTACTCAGGTGGTTGCGGCAATAAGCGCGGCCGGCGTCTTGTATTTGATCGCGAGTGGAAAAGCCGGATTCGATCTTGCGGGAGGCTTCGCCTCCAACGGATACGCGGCGCACTCGCCCGGAGGTTACTCGCTTTCAGCATGTTTCCTTGCCGAAGTGGTTCTCACGTTCTTTTTCCTGCTGATCATTATGGGTGCGACCGACCGCCGGGCCCCCGCTGCCTTGGCTCCTGTTGCTATTGGGTTAGGGCTAACACTGATTCACTTAATCGGAATTCCGGTCACGAATCTGTCAGTAAACCCTGCGCGAAGCACTGGACCGGCGGTATTCGTCGGTGGGTGGGCAATTTCCCAGCTGTGGCTTTTCTGGGTAGCGCCGATTGTCGGTGGCGCTCTGGGAGGACTCACCTATGCCGTGCTGTTTGAATCGGAAGCTCAGCCATCAGAAGTGCAGGCTCGGGCGGCCGCAGGCGCTAGGCGCTAATCGAAAAATTTAAGCAACATTCATAATTGCCTAGTGGCTGAGCCTGCTATACGGCCTGCCGCTGCCCACCCCGCTCGGATGCAAAAGGTATGCGAACCTGAATAGAAGTGCCCGCGCGCGGCCCGGACTCAATTGAAATGGCACCGTTCACCAACCGAACTCGTTCGCGCATGCTGGCGAGGCCTAGGCCCTTGCCTTGAATTGCGGTCTTCACGTCGAAACCTCTCCCTGAATCAGTGATAATGAGATAAATCTCGCCAGCGTGCTCCCGTACTTGAACCTCAGCCCGGTTCGCCCGCTGTGTTTGCTGACATTGTGAAGGGACTCCTGCAAATCTGTGAAGTTTCGAAGAACCTCTCATGCCAAGCCGTTGCGAACATCAATGTTGTTACGTTGATAACACTGTAAGAAATGACAGTGGAAGAACTAGCGGGCGCTCTGGATCATGGCCCGAAATGTGGGCTGCCGTTCTCCGCCCATAAAGTAAGGGCCGGGGTCATGTGGGGAGAGCATGGAACAGCCTCGGCCCATTGAACATAGACGAGTTCCTACTTTTGTCCATGGCAGTCCCGAACATCCTTACCGGAGCCAGAATGCGCATGCCTGTCCGACACTAGACCTTGTTGTTGCTCATTAGCAACGACTGAATTTCCTCGAACTGCAATAGTGGAGGAGCAAGAAAATGACAGATGACTTCCGAGAAGTCTATACGCCGTCTTCTCGATACGCTCTCCCGAGAAATGGCGCAGCATTGCCTCGACTGTGGCTGCACCATCGAACTGAGAAAAACCAGGTGTTTGCTGCCGTCTGGTGAACCCATTGAAATAGTGTTACCCGTTTGCCCCAGTTGCGATTTGGACGATGGAGAACGATCCGTTTGCTGAAACCGATATGCCAATGTCGTTCTCCAGCGGCAGAAGCGGGCCTGACCGCAGTCGCCGATTGCTGTCGGGCCCGTCTTCCGAGGGGCAACTCGTGTAGGCCAAATGTTTGGTGAACAACCAGACGCTAACCTATGATCGCCCATCGCATGCGACAACGTTCTTGCATCCACTGCAAAAGCGTTGGTTATGGAAGCGGCCCGGATTTCGCCGAGTCGGGCCGCATTCCGCGTGCAAGTAGCCAAGAGACCACATTGCACTTCTCGTGTTGGGTAAGAATGAGGTTAGGTCCAGCCGCTGTTCCGCGCAATCCAAAGAATTACCAGTCCGGAAGTCGAAAAGAACTAGCGCTATGCATCTTCGCTTTCAGCGCGCGCGCTTCGTTCACTGAGCGAAAGACTTCGGGAAACTGATCTTTTTCGGCTGATCCCAGCGGAAAATTACGGAAGAAGACTGCTCAGGCGCAACGATGTCTATTGGTAGCTTGAATATCCGTTAGGAACAAGCCCGAACAGGGTACTGGATTGGGGGCGCCGGGCCGCACTTTGTGGGTGTAAGTAGGCAGGAACCACTTTTGACTTCCCGTGGCTGGGTGGAAATGAGGTTACGTGAAGGCGGCAATGGGCGGAAGTGCGCGTTATGAGCCCCAGAGGCTGTCAGGTTGACCTTGGGCTCGTTTCATCTGCGTGAGAAGATTGTGTGACGGCCGGCTTTTCTTCTGGGCAGGGCCGCTTGTTTCCAGTTCACAATCCGCAGTTCGTAGAATGCTTTTGTCAATTCTGTGCTAATAGTTGAATATCCGCTCCAACTAAATTAATAATCGCTGCTTATTGCTGCGGCACTCACCGATACCTGCAAGCTTTGTGCCCTCAGTATCGGATCCCGAGTGTAACCACTACAAGTTGGGTACTGACTTGCTTGGTAGGAGCATAGTGGTACCTTGTCTCTACGTACACGCGGTACGGCGCATCACTGACTCTTACGGTGAAGCCCACCCCTCCATTCGCACCAAGTACGCTTGAAGAAGATCCACGGATCGGTTGGTCAACATTTACCAGTCCCGAGGAACATGAGAACCCCCACCACTCGTAAGTGCGCGTACAGGTCGTGCTCGTACCTATGGTGACTCTCTGCGAAAGAGAAGCCGTCCGATAGTACAACCCGCCTCCACCGATGAAATAAATTCCCAAAGCCGTACCCCTTCGCTCGTAGCGATAGTTGCCGGTAACCGCAAACAAGTGGCTGCGCCCATTGACGTTGGGGTTCTGCACTGCTTCGCGAATTGGCTGAAGTGCTCCACTATCAATAAACAGATCGTTCCACATAAATTCGCCCACAAGCGCATGCTGCCGGGTGAAATTGTAGCCCCCACCCACGGTCACACCCATACCGAAATTTGAGAACCGCGCGGTCGGATTCAGTGTCGCTGCCATCGGCATCCCCAGGTTTACATTTCCCGTGGGGTCGTCATTGGAATCGTCGTCCTCTTGGGCAAATGCGTTACAGGCAGCAGCCAACAGGCTGATGGCGATCAGGCATGTCACTTTTCGTTTCATAGAGCTCTCGAAGTGTGCTGGAATGTGAGGATATATGCAATATTCGAGAGGTGGACCTGTCGTTCCTACCAGTGCCGCGAGCGCGCCTCAGGGAAGGCAGACCCCTGCAGGACTGGGAGTCGATCATTATCGGGCATTCAAGATGAGAGTGACTTTCTTGGAGTTTTTGTCCAAGATTTAGACATGGGAGGGCCTCGGCCCCGTTCCCGACTAACATCAGCGTGCCAGCACGCGCCCCAACGCCAGCGGCAACGAGGCCGAGATCTTACAAATTAATTGTCGGCCTCGTGACAGTCGTTGCTCCAGCACAAATTGTCTTGCTTTCGCTGCATCGTTGCGGTAGATTTGGCCAACCCAGAGCGGTTACTCCACTAAGTCGATTGCCTGACATGCTGAAAAAACTTTTATGGGGTTGGCTAGGATTTTTACTAGTTGGCGCACGGCAAATTCTTATTTAAAAAGGTTGGGCTGGTAGGAGAAGGGGTATGCCAACACATCGCTCTCGCATTCTAATTGCCGATGATCACACCTTAGTAGCAGAGCTTTGCAAGACGCTGCTGCAAGCAGAATTCGACGTGATAGGGACTGTGTGCGATGGCCGTGCACTACTGGAGCGCGCTGCAGAGTTCCGGCCAGATGTCATTGTGGTCGATGTGGCTATGCCGGTACTGAACGGACTGGAAGCCGGTGCGCAAGCAAAAGAGATGCTGCATGGTGTCAAAATCATCTATCTCACCATGAATCCTGATCCCGAGCTTGCGGCGGAGGCGTTTCGCCGCGGCGCATCGGGATATTTATTGAAGACGTGTGCGGCAACCGAATTGGTCATCGCGGTTCGAAAGGTGCTGCGAGGACTGTCCTATCTTTCGGAGGGCCTGTCGAAAGACACAGTCGATTACTTGCGTCGGCAATCCAAGCTGCCGGTGCAAGAGCAAGAACGCTTGACTGCCAGGCAACGCGAAGTTTTGCAGTTGCTTGCGCAAGGAAGAGCCATGGAGGAAGTAGGTGGAATTCTGAAGATGACTACAAGAACCGTAGCCTTTCACAAGTACCGGATCATGGAGGTCATCGGCGCCAAGAGCAGTGCTGAGCTGGTGAAGTACGCGGTAAGGAACCACATCGTAGCTGATTGACGGGTGCAGGCCTTCAGCTAACGCTGGGCGCCTTCGCGTGTGGGCTACGCTCGAGCCCTATCAGAGCCTGTGATCTTTGACAGTTTGTTCCTTCAGAGTAGCGATCTACCGTTCAGCTGCAATGCGGATCCAGCCTAAGCACTTAGTATTAGTTTTGTGTGGGCTTATCTGTCAGGCATCCGCGCAAAGTTACAACCTAAATTTCGGCGCCGGACCCGGGTTCCCCCTAAGCACAACCAGTGATTTTGCCAATGTCTCCTACAACCTGGTCGTGGGAGGTGGTCCGAACCTGACCAGGCATCTGAAAATGAATGCGGAGTTCATGTTTCATGGTGTACCGGTGTCACAGACGATCATTGACGAAACCGGGCTTTCGAATGTGAAAGGCAGGCTGTATTCCCTTACTGGAAATGTCATCCTGGGGACATCAATTGGTGGAAGTAAGAATGCGTATTTAATTGGCGGGGGTGGTTGGTATCGACGTACGCTAGAGGGAAAACAAAAGATGTTGCAAGCTGGAACGAAATGCGCACCAGTCTGGACCTGGTGGAACGTTGAATGCGTCGATGGAGTTTTTGCAACCGATGTAACCGTAGGATCTCGAATATCTTCCGCCCCGGGTTTCAATATTGGCGGTGGACTGTGCTTTCGACTAGGCGATTCCAGCGCAAACATCTATACCGAAGTCCGGTATCACCGGGCTTTCACGGCGAACATCGCTACCACAGTCTTGCCCCTCACCTTTGGTGTCCGCTGGTAGCAATACCGAACCTTCAGTGACAAGTGGCATCATCTTTGAATTCCGCACTACCTAACATGCTTACCAGGAAATGCCCACAGGCAATGATTTTCTGCGATAGGGGATCATCTCTAAGCGTATTAAAAGACGCGCTATACTTCGCCATGTCCATGGATCTCTTGGCTTCGACGAGTTTATTGCTCCACTGCTTCACCGCCTCAAGTTCATTGGTGAGAAGCTGCAAAGCGTTTCTGTCATCCTGGGTAGTCGCATCGGTGCCTGCCACCATCAAACTCTGCTCCGCCTGCTGACGGTATTGGGTGTTAGCTTCTTCATTTATTCCCAAGCCGTTTTGAACTGTGTAGGCCAGCGCAGTGCCCCATTCCCTCATTCTGCTTATCGTTTCGATTGCCGAGATCATGAACTTGCGAGACAAGCCTACTGGGGAACGTTGCTCTGCCTCGGAACTCCCATCATCAGAACTCCCATTAGATGCTGTCATCGGGGGAGTGCTGGGCGCAGCTCCGGGCAGCACTAAATTGACTTGCTGGCCATGAAACCCAACTGAACCATGGCCGATCCGGGCCAAGGTCTCCAAATCAACGTAGCTCCGGCCGTTCATGAGAATGACCGTTCCCTCCCCAGCTTGGCCGTTGACCACCAAAGTTCTGTTCTCTTGCCTTGTCTGCGCTTCGGTAACGGCGCAACCTGCGATCAAAAACCACGCACACCCGTTGTGAAATCGCATACTGCTCCTCTAAGTCTCAGCTCTAGCACGAAGATGCGCTTTGCGGACGCGCTAGCACGTTAAAGGCAGACCTTTACTGTGGGCACTGTGATTATCGACAGCGATCACTTCGTGTTTCGCGAGGGCGGCAGCAAAGAGGCCAAGAACTGGCAATCCTGACAGTATTGTGGTCCGCCTCTTCTCCACGAGAGTGTAAGCAGAGATTACAACACTATTTGATACTCCAAAGTGATGGCCGTCTGAAGGCCGATCGCTGGGCCGTTAGTAATGGATGGAGAATTTATATGACGAACATGAGATTGCTCAAACGTGCAGTCGCTGTATCCATCGCCCTACTGATCTGTTTCATTGTCGTGGCTTGGGGAGAATCTGTGAAGGTGGAAGGACTTATTAAAGCACGAAATGGCGACACTATGATCCTGCAAAGAACCAGTTCTCCGGAAGTTGTGGTGTTGCTTACGGACGACACCAAAGTGGGACAGGTTCAAGGTGTATTCAAAGCACGTAGAAAAGATATGTCTATGGCCGCACTGATCCCAGGGCTTGCGATAAAGGTAGAAGGAAGCTACGACAGCCACAATGTGTTGGTTGCAAACTCAGTTTCATTCAAAGGCAACGACCTGCAACGCGCTGAGGCGATCCAGGCTGGCATGCATGAGACGAAAGTGCAGAATCAGCAGCAGCAAGGGGAACTGGAAAAGCAAAACGCGGCCCTCCAAACGCAGCAGGCACAACTGGCCGAACATCAGGAGAAAATCGCTGCCAATAAAGCGGAGATCGCCGCTGCAACCGCACGCTTTGGTCAGCTTGACGACTACTACATCCTCGACGAGGTAACGGTGTACTTTGCGAATGGCAAGACCAACGTAGAGCCAAAGTACACTCCACAACTTCTTGCGTTGGCAGACAAAGCCAAGACAGTTGATGGGTAGGTGATTGAAGTCAAAGGCTACGCCTCTGCCACAGGCAGTTCTGGGGTTAACCAGCAACTCAGTGAGGATCGAGCGGATGAGGTGACCAACATTTTGATTCAAAAGGGCCATATTCCGCTCACCCGGATGTTGGCGCCAGGTGCCATGGGAGAAAGCCATCAAGTCACTACAAATGACACGGCGGAAGGGCAAGCGCAGAATCGCCGCGTGGTAGTTCGCGTGTTGCAGAACAAAGCTATTGCCGGTCTCTAGCGTCTTTTCTTAAGCGGTTTCCGGTCTCAAACAACGAAAGTATGTTCTCTGCACGATCTTGCCAATTCCTTTGAAATCAATGTCTGTCAATTTTGCCACTTAACGCTGACGCGTCGTAGAACTACGATCACTCCGTTATTCGACTAACTTCTCGCCAGGAGCGAATGATCTGCGAGGACAGCATGGTACTAAGAGCGGTGACCGCACTGTTGTTGATGTGCTCTTTTGGTTCTCTATTCGACGCCAACGCGCAAGATCAGAACCATGAAGCATTGCAGGCGAGAATATCTCAGGGCATCGTCGAAGGTACAGTGCTCACGACTGCGAGTACTCCTGTTTCCGATGTGAGTGTTGAAGTAGAAAGTTTGCAGGAAGGAAGAGTTGTTCAAGTGATCAGTGACAACGACGGACGTTTCAGCTTCGCGGTTCCAGAAGGTGCCTATGTCCTGCGGGCATCATTAGGGAATCAAATGATTACCTCGGATCTGCGAGTCAATGCCGGTCTCAATCCCGTCCAGTTAACAATGTCACAGGAGAAGAATTCGGACGCTACTTCTCAACCCCTGATAACTGCTCAGGAAATGAAAGTGCCCGAGAAAGCGAAGAGATTACTCCAGAAGGCTGAAGAGGCGGCAAGGAAACAGAAGTACGACGATGCCTACCGCTACATTGAAAGTGCACTTCAGGTCTGCCCCACATATGCTCACGCCTTTGCCATACGCGGCATATTAGAACGAGATACTCATCCGGAGCAGGCGCTCCTGGATACCGAGGCGGCGGTCAAGAATGATCCTCATTACGGCATGGGGTATGTCGTTTTGGGATCTGTGCTGACTGGACTCGGCAGGTACGATGAAGCGGTTAGAAATTTAGAACACGCAATCGCGATTCTTCCGGCCTCTTGGCAAGGGTATTTCGAGATGAGCCGCGCCTTGATTGGTAAGCGCAACTACACAGTCGCGCTACAGCAAATTGAAAGAGCGTCCCAATTGGCTCCCAAGAGCTGTTCATTTGTGCACTTAGTCAAGGCTGATATTCTCCTCGGCTTGCATAACCACCCAGCTGCCGCCAAAGAGCTGGAAGCGTACCTAGTTGAGCAGCCAAATGGACCAAAGTCAGCGCAGGTAAGGCAAGCTTTGGACAAGGTTCGCGTTTCGCCAAACTGAGAAAAGCAACCCTTCCACGGCTGCGTATGGGTTCTATGTCCGGAGGTATGAACGTAATAAGTTCCATATTCATGAAGACACGATTGTGAAGAGTTTCCTATGGCATGCAAAAAGATGATTGCTAGAAAACTTATGGCTGTCTTTTGTGCTGTTATGCTATTGCCGGGAGAAGTTTCATTACTCGCACAATCAACGTCATCCACGGAGTCACCCGAAGCGCAGGTAGCGAAAATACCTCCTGATCAGCTCGACTCACTGGTAGCGCCAATCGCTCTTTATCCAGATCCACTGCTGGCCCAGGTGCTCGCTGCATCCACATATCCTCTCGAGATTATTCAACTTCGACAATGGTTGGATAAGAACAAAACTCTGAAGGACAAAGCACTCGCTGACGCAGCGGCAAAGCAGCCGTGGGACCCAAGTGTCCAGGCTCTTGCTGCCCTTCCAGATGTAGTGACTCGCCTCGCAAATGACATCCAGTGGACAACCGATCTGGGTAATGCATTTCTGGCACAACAGAACGATGTCATGGATGCGGTGCAGCGTATGCGTAAGAAGGCACAGGAGAAAGGAAATCTAAAGCCTAGCGAACAGCAGAAGGTGGAGACCAAGACGGTAGAAGGCAAAAGCGTCATCGTTGTCGAGCAAGCCAATCCGCAAGTAGTCTATGTGCCGTCTTATGATCCGGTAGTAGTTTATGGCGCCCCCGTTTATCCCTATCCTCCCATCTACTATCCGCCGGCCGGATACTATGCGGCGGGTATGGCCATTTCCTTTGGGGTCGGCGTGGCGATGGGCGCGTTCTGGGGCGGTGGTGGTTGGGGTTGGGGATGCGGATGGGGTGGGAACAACAACATCTATGTAAACCGCAACGCCAATTTCAACCGCAATACGAACATCAATGGAGGCAACCGAAATAATATTGCTGGTAACCGTGGTGGGAATCTAGGCAATCGCGCATCAACATTGCCGGCCGGCAGGGGCAACAATGCCTGGCAACACAATCCGCAGCATCGTGGTGGAACTCCTTACCGAGATCGATCGACGGCGGATCGTTTTGGGGGTACCACACGAGGCGACTCGCTCGCGAATCGACAGGCGGGAGCACGGCAAGAGGTCGGAAGGCAAGGCAACAATCTTTCCGGCAGCCGCGGAGGAGGATCTGGCCTTAGCAGTGGAGCCGCCGGAAGCAATCGCGCAGGTGGTGGCGTAAGTGATAGGTCGGCGAGCAACGCGGGTGCTGCTCGCGGCTCGGGAGATAGAGCCGGCGCGAACGCGAACGCTGCTGGCGGTGATCGCATAGGCAACCGGGATGTGTCCCGTAGCGGTAGCGGGAACAAAGATGCATTCTCAGGCGGTTCACGCGGATACGACGGATCCAGCGCCCGCGCGAGCGGCAATCGAGGAGCTTCCAGTATGAGTTCGCGAGGTGGCGGTGGTTTCAGTCGCGGCGGCGGAGGGGGTAGAGGCGGTGGTGGAGGGCGACGCAGATGAAGATCTGCCAAAGCCGACAATGGGAAGGTGGGGTATGAGATTCGCCTCGAAAACCGAAACGTCTACGAGAAACTTTTGCCTGTTTGCCGTACTCATCTGTGCATGCCCATACGCCTCATTGATCGCACAAACGGGGCAATCGGAACCGACAAAGTCGGTCAGCTCAGGGGCCGCAGGCATGCAAGGCGCCGAGCCATTTAATAGTCCGGAGCAAGCTGCAGATACCCTGATTGAGGCCGCCAGCAAATCTGATACGAAAGCGATGCAAAAGATTTTTGGCCTGCAGGGTTATAGATTGATATCGACTGGCGAGGAGGGGCAAGACCGCGAACACGCTGCAGAGTTTGTTGCACAGGCGAAGGAGAGAAAGACCGTCTCGATCGATCCTAAATCCAGAAATCGGGCGTTCCTCGTCGTAGGAAATGAGGGGTGGCCGTTTCCGGTGCCGATCGTTAAGAGAAATGGTAAATGGTCATTTGACGCGGCTGCAGGTCGTCAAGAGTTGCTCTATCGGCGCATCGGAGCAAACGAGTTGGACGCCATCCAGATATGTGAAGGCTACGTCGAAGCACAATACGATTACGCCTACCGAAAACGAGAAGGTTACGCGATAAACCAGTATGCTCAGCGGATCATCAGCACCGAGGGCAAGCAGGACGGTTTAGCGTGGCAAAATCCCGATGGCAGTTGGAGTGGCCCGATCGGCGAGAAAATTGCGCAGGCTATTCAGCAGGGCTACACGAATCGTGTAGAGCCCTACCACGGTTATTTCTTCAAGATTCTCAAGGGGCAAGGGCCGGCAGCACCTCTGGGCCAAATGGATTATGTCGTGGAAGGCGCGATGATCGGCGGATTTGCTCTTGTTGCCGCGCCGGCGGAGTATGCTGTCACTGGAGTGAAGACCTTCATGGTCAGCCAGGACGGTGTTGTCTACCAGAAGGACCTCGGCCCCAGAACCCTTGCCGAATTCAAGAGCATGAATCGCTTCAACCCAGACAAAACCTGGAATCCAGTGCCGGAGAAAGATGAACAAGAAGCGCGAGGAACCAATTAAGAGGAACATGAGCTGGATAGTAAGAAATTGGGTAGAGCGGCGTGCAGCCAAGGAGCAGCACCTTAGAAACGCGGGAGAAGTCTGGAAAAAAGCACAAGCCGCCATTATGGAAGCATGCGACAGTCTGAATGAACACTATACTCGTGTGGCAAAGATTCAAAGAACACAAGTGAATGACAGAATTGTCATCAAAGTCATGCATGAGGCTAGCGGGCAGCCAGGCAGTGAACCAGATGCGACGATACTTTCTATCGAGTTCGACAGGGACAAACGGGTCATCACAGTTATGTCCGAAGACAACCTGTTGCATGAATTTGGCATACAGGCCGATTCCGACCACGCGTTCGTTACGCTAAAAGGTATCGAGTTACTATTTGACGAATTCTCTCGGCTGGCACTGGAGCAAGTTTTCTTTACTACCACGCAGGCTATAACTCATCGACACAAACTTAGATTGGTCACTTAGCGGTTTATCTTTTTACTGGCGGTCAACAACTCGGCAAATGAGGACCGATCTCCTGCCTCTGTGTGACGTTCACTATCGTGCGATGGAGCTTTCCATTGCTCCGCTTACCTCGGAGCGCTGTTTTGAGTTCTTTCGCTGCACAGAGAAATTCTGTGACCGATGTTTTAGCGATCAATTGGGGTATGTAACGCCCCGCAAAGATTGTGCTCCGGAGATCACAGAGAACCAGCCCGTGTGTGGAACTCATTGTCGACCAATGTTTATTTCCAGCCGAGATCGATATCGGGAGGTTTTGCAATACGCGTGTCCTGAAGCCGGATGTCAAGAGATGACGATCCAGGCACAGTCACGCAAGGCTAGAAATCTGCTTCAAAACTCGGCGTGAAACTGAGCGCTCTTGATTCGAGGCCGCCTTTCCCTAAGATTACGCCACCATGAGAGCTTCGGGAGAGAGCAGCGTTACTCGGCCGCGCTGCTTTGAAATTGTGTGATCGTGTTCCCACCTGGAAAGTATCCGGCTGGCGGTAAAAAAACTGATATCTGCCAGTGAACTGAGATGCTCATTCGTGATATCGATGAGAATTCCTGATGGTCGGACTTCCCCGGCTTCAGTCGCCAGTTGAAGTAGTGTTTGAGCAAGCCTCGATTCTGCGGTCCCAGAAACGAGATTGGCATGGCGCCTCATATAAATTGCGAGATAATGTAACGCCAGCTTGAAACTGTTCTCTAAAATCTGCGGAACTGCTTTCGCAAATCGACGTACTGTACCGCGGTCCCAGACCAGAAATTCACAGGGAGCAACCGTCGTGGCGTTGACCATGTAATTCGGGGGATCCGCCAGCAACGATACTAACCCGAGGACAACTCCCGGTGCGACCCAAAACACCAGGACCTCTGAGCCCGATTCTGTAACGATGTACGATCGGGCTCGGCCCTTTTTCAGTACAAAGAGGTGGTCTGGCCTTTCGCCTTTAAAGGTGATCTTAGTCTTTGGCCCCAAACACCGAACCTGGGCAGCCGCTGCAATCTGCCGTAGTACAGCGTCTTCTACTCCTGCAAACAACCTTGATTTCATAAGGCATACATGGGTTTCGTGAGGAATTGCAGGTGGGATGTTGCTTCCTGGCAGGAAGGAAGTCGCGGGTTGATTCCAAACTGACAATTCATCGACCTTGTACTGATTGAGATTTTATCCTGCTGCTACCGCATGATGCGCGATCGCGACGTGGGCCTCAGATCTGAACATTAAGACACTCGTTGCATCTGGTGTGTGGATATCGGCGTGCACAGTTGTATCCAGCGGTAACGTGAAATCTGCAGTCGTGGGTGCCATCGATTGGAGCATGGGAACTGTAACCACACTTCGAGAGACTGCGTACAATGTAAGTTGGACGATGTTGTGGAGTCCGAGTTTGCGCATTACGGTGCTGCGGTGTGTCTCTGCGGTTTTGACGCTTATGCCCAGATCATCTGCAAGCTCTTTTGTTGATCTCCCTTCGGCAAGGAGCTGTAAGACTTCATATTCTCTAATGGAGAGAAGTACCGCAACATCCATTTCCGAACGCGTTGAACCACGCGGATCTAAATAGTCCTGAATAAGAATGTTGCTAACCGCACTGCTGAAATAGGTACGATCGCGGCTCAGCGCGTCGACCGCATTGACGATGTTGATGCCTGGATCGCTATCTGGAACCAACCCGCGAACCCCTGCCCGTAGCAGAGCGCGAACCACGGGTTCTGTCTCGGCAGCGCCAAGGACCAATACCTTCTTGCTCGCGCGAGAACGCTGAATCCGGCAGCTGATAATGTAGGCATTCGCTTTGGGCATACCGTAATGCATAACGACAATGTCAGGGTTTAGTTCTTCCACCTTGCTGATGGTTTCAACGCCATCTCCCGCCTCCCCACAAATGACAAAGTCGCTGTTTGTGCTCAGCAGTGATCGGATACCGATTCGCACAATTTCATGGTGATGTGCCAGCAAGACTCTGCACTTCATAAGTATTCTCCCTTTTTTACACTCCACATCAGGAAGGCATAGCTTAGGTGAGCTGGATTTTTAGGAATACTGTCATTTGTGACAGGGTTTTGCTGTAGGACGAGACAATTGCCGATGAGTATGGTTACGGGCGTGGCACTAGATACACGCGTACAGATGATCTGGAGATGGGAAATCAAACCTGCTAACTCTACGCTTCGACGGCATCTTTTAAGCTGTTAAAAACCTGGGCTCACGTTAGGGATTGTCATCAGCAAGTTATCAGAGGGTAGGGGATGATTCCCTGCCTGCTCGCTCAGTATCAGGTAAGTGAACGGGAAGTGAAATAGGCTCTGACGGAGTCTCGTGTTCCGGCTGAGTGAAAAACCTTCTGATCTTCCGTTTCGCTTTATGTAGCCGTGCTTTGGATGATGCCACGGAGCAGCCGAGCAGAGTGGCAATTTCTTCGTGTCCATAGCCGGCAACTTCGTGAAGCAGCAAGATAGTTCGATATCTAACAGGAAGTTCACGAATCGCTTGCATCAGTGCGAGATGGTCTACAAAATCCATATCGTGAGAGCAATAACCGCCGCTCGTTCGAGGCAGAGTATCGAGATAGCATTGTTCATACGAAAGAACCTTTGGACGTTGCTTCCGAAAATGCATGAGAACCGTGTTCACCACTAAGCGATACAGCCAAGTAGACAACGCCGAGTTCTCACGAAATGTAGACAGTTTGCGGAACATTTGAAGAAAAGCGTCTTGTGTGAGTTCCTCGGCTACTGCAGCGCTATTGGTCATGCGCATGCATATTGAATAGATCCTCCCCTGGTAGGCATGAAATAGAAGGGCGAAAGCCTCGGGATCTCCTAGTTGGGCCCTTCGTATCACACTGCGGGTAGGTTCCGCTCTCGTGGTAACTCCCTGTTGAGGCCCCCCGCTAGCAATCTTGGCGCAGTCCTTGCTCCCGGATTGTAGGAACGATCTGTTATCACGCGGATACATCGAAACGTCTGCCATTTGCGTGTTTCTAAAATAGAGGCGCGGAAAACCCAACTGACAGATGTAACAGGGACTTAAGCTTAGGTACTTCTGACGGGTACCGGTCTTGGTACATCGATGTAAGAACTCAGGGGTTAGATTACTGCACATTCTCAAAAGCGAAACGTAAGGCCTAATGTAGTATCGACCGCCTGGAGATAGTGAATTTGCCCGACCGCCCAACAACCTCCCCATGCCGCATTGCACCAGTAGCCAGCGTTTGTGCTTGCGAAATAGGTCGGGAACCACCTGGTCTGGAAGCGAAGTCCGAACCTGTGCGAGAAGTTATACTTGACGCCGGCGCCCAGCGCGAAGGCGAGTGTCGTATCGCCAGTGACTCCGTTTCGGACCGGCGCGATGTCGGAGGCACCGACGCCGACCAAGGCATATGGGCGGAGCCGCTTCTCTCGAGTCGCAAAATGGAACAGGACATTTCCGAAGTATTGGTTCGAGTCCAGGGAAAATAGTTTTCCACTTCTGCCCGACGCCAGCTGTGTTACTGCATCAAGATTGTTATACGTCCACATGAACTCCACGGCGGTGTGCGTTTGAGGTTCAAAGCTGATGCCGAGCCCGCGGCTGACGCTGTTCTGTATGTCGAGGCCGTGAAACAGTGCGGTGGAGAAATCGATGCTTCCATTGAATTGGCCGCCGACTGTGCCAACCGCTTCAAATCTCTGAGCTTCGGCAAAGCCTGTGGTGAAGGGGCTAAGCAAAGCCACGAGTATTACCGCACGGGATGCGCTGACCAGGGCTGAGACTACCGTGCTGATACTTGCCACAACCGTTGTAGATGGCATCTGGACCAACCGGCTACATACAAATACGTAAAGCACCAGTGCACCGACTGGCGACTGGCAAAAGCTCCAGTCGCTGTCGAGAGCGACCTTGCCTTCTAGTAGATTTGCGGTTCCGCGTATGAAGTTCTAACAGGGTTGTTGTAGGTGTGCAGACCTCATACTGGGAACGCAGAACAGGCCAGGTGTGTGACACAGTATTTCGTGCGGACCTGCGTCCAACTTTACCTGGTGTGGGAAGATTTATAGTCATGCACTCATTCGGCGTATGGCTGAGGCAAGAGCGTGAGCGGCGCAGTATTACGCTTGAAGAACTTTCTATGCTCACGAAGATCCGCATTTACTTTTTGCGCGCAATCGAAGAGGAGCGAGCCAATGTGCTTCCGCCGGGCGCGATCGGCAGGGGATTTGTCCGCTCTTACGCGAGGGGCATTGGAGTCGACGAGGCGCAAGCGATCGAAGAGTACTCGAGATTGTGCATGGAGAGGAAAGTCGTTGACGCCCCTCAATCAATACTTGATAGATATCGCGGGGACATCATGCGCCTACCAATGTGGCCTCTGGCTGCTATTTTCCTTGCGATTGGTCTGGGTCTGGTCTCTTCGGGGCAGCAACTGCGGCGACTCTATTATTTCATGCAGGAATCGCCCGCTGAACAAACTTATTCTGCGACTCCAAACTTGCCGCAGCTCGCGACAGCGGCTGTCATCAGGGAAGAAACGAGGAAATATCGAGCACCCAGCACGTACTCTGCGAAGAGGTCAAGCGCGAGTTTACCAGCGAAGAAGGTGGCCTCTGCGTCGCAGGAACCTTCCCTTACTCCTGCTGTAGTTCCCGTGAGAGTTGAAGCAGTCGGTTTCACCCTCAAAATCAAGGTACGCCGAGATGCTTGGATGACAGTTATCTCTGACGGACACCGGGTTCTCTCAGAGACGCTCGTAGCACCGGCGGAGACACTAGTAAAGGCACAGACTCACATAACAGTGAGAGCAGGGAATATTGGGGCTGTCGAGTTCTCATTTAATGGAGTCAGCCTTCCACCACAGGGTGCCTATGACGAGGCCCGGACGTTAAGCTTTAATGTGCATGGGTTAGAGACTCCAGCTTCGGACGCCACTCTTCCAGGTATCCATGCCTTCCCGACAAGTGTTCCACAAGGAGCTCGGTGATGTCACACGTAGCTTAACCAAGGCCCGGCCGGAAGCCGACCCTAAGGGTGTGCCTTCAAGGGCGCACCACAGCAGGTACACCCCGAAGCGCAGCAGCAACAGACCGGGCCAACCATGAGACCAGGATGGAGGAAGTCAAGTGTCGTTGTTCCAGAGCAGTAAACATCATTCCGCCGAGCGCACGGGACCTTCGACGTGTGGTTACCATGTGCCAATGCGCAAGACGGCTCCGGTCGTAATACGCACCGTACTTTGTGGTTGGATGGGACCGACATCGCCCATCCATGCGTGGGAATAGTCAATGCTCAGAAGGCGCCAGGCAAACGGCCGTGCAAATACTACATCGAGTCCGCCGCCGACTGTAATGGCGGGTCCGTTGTTTGCGACTTCGACAGACCAATCGCGGCGTCTGGGATAGTGAGCTAGCGTGCCAGAGCCATCATTCCATTCGTTCAATAATTTTTTCTTCAAGGCAAGGTCATCCGTTTCATGCGTTACCTTCTTGCCGCCAAATAGAACTTGCACGAAAGGAGAAACACGTTGTGCAGCCCTCGGAGTCCACCGAACTCCGCCTCCGTAAAAAAGTGAGTCACCGCTTTGATTGCTGCTCGGCATGTTCATCGTGAGGCACCCACTCAGTTCTGCGATGACCTGGAAAGTTGGATTTACGCGGGCTGCTCCCGATCCCCCACCTCCTATGCAACCTCGCGAGGACCGCTCGTAGATAGGGAAGGCGGCCAACTCAATAGGGGCTTCCTTCGGAAAGGCATGTGTTTCAGTTTGTAACGCAAGCGGTCGTAAAAATTCGAAGGGTCTTTGGCCCTTTATGCGGTAATCCGCCAACAGTTCCTTGCGGGTAAAAAAGTTCTTTCCGAAAATTCCGATGCGGGTTTCACGGTGCCAGGGCACACGGAAACTTAGCAGGTTGCCAAACGATCGCCCTGGGTTCAGGAATGTTCTTGTTAGCAATAGAACAACCCGGTTCGCCGAGCGGTTCTCGATTCCTGTGATGATGTAACGGTCGGCGGAATCCTCTGCCATTATTGCCACCGTTCCCAGTGTCGCAGTATCGGTGAGAGTTATGAAGCCAGGAGACGCGTGCAGCATTACGTTGCCGATGGATGCCTCACTGATGGGGCCAATTTTCCATTGTGTGTGCCATGCGGCTGAGAAGGCCAGCGAGCGTAGAAGGCTAATGAAGTAGTCACGACCATCACCCCACTGCACGTTCTTGTACTTAGGATCGTTCTGGCGTTGAATAAAGCCGAAAATAGATCCTTCCATCGTGTGGCCCACGTATGGCGACATGAACTTGTCGCTATCGCTCCACCCGCGCAACTCGCTGACAGAATCAATGTAGTCCTCAAACCAGTGGCCATTTAGTGCGTCCCGCGTACCCGCCTCCGTCACGATATTGAAGGTATGCATAATGCCGGTGAACAGCAGGGACTCGCGAGTGGCGAATCTCCAGTTAAACTTCGTCCCGCCAGTGGACTCATTCGCCTTCGGTACGTTCAAGAATGCGTTTCCATTCTTGCTGGAATCGTTCTCTGAAGTAACCTCCGCATCGAAAAGCGACAGTGAAGGTGAAGCAACGTCGAAGTTGGATATTCGAGCTTCATCAATAGATTGTGCGAAAGTTGGTTGGAAGGACAATAGTGCAGTCGATGCAAATACGATCAGAGATAAGTACAGTTTGGAAATACGACACACTGAGACTGGGCTCGTTCGCTTGGTTTCATACTGCTCTTTTCAACGGGTTGAGCTTAAAGAGTTGTAAGTGGGACTAGAACTGCCAGAAGTAACAGTTCGGCGGGTTCGAAGCGGTGGACACTGAGATAAAGAAGAAAACAATGTACCGCGCGAGTGACATTAAATCAGAGCTTTTATTTATGTTGCCGCGATATTTGCAGACTTGAGTATTTGTGACTGCCGTTCTTGAAAAAACGAAAGTCTTGACTAGATCTGCCGGGTGCAACGCTAGTTTTCTGCAGCATGCTTCTGGCACTCCATCTAGTTGCAGCTGGTTAAGAAATCCACTCTAATCACCAGCAATCCTTCACGTGACTCAAAGTCTACAGCTAGTCCGAAAACCGCAGCAGGAGCAGGAATGTTTATCGCACAGACGAGATGGGAAATACACGAGGTGCTAGCAGCGATTCGAACGATGGACGGAGCCATTGCCTATGTGCAGCGAAATGATCCACAGGACCATGCCACGATCGACCTTCTTGCAGCCGCCGAGCTTCTTGCCATCTGTGAAATAGAGAATATTGAGCTAACAAAGTTGACAAGCCCAAGAGAAATCGCGGTGGTACCTCGAGAAGGTAATACCGGCGGACATTACTCGCGTTGACATCTGGACTCGAACCGGAGTTATCCGCTGCATGTCGCTATGAGCAATCTCGCAGCGATGCCGCACACGGCAAGAATGCCGGTCACAGTAAGTACACACTTCCAAGGCGAAGGCTTCTGATCGTCTAAGAACACCAATGCCGTGTCGCAAACACGAGGAATGCACTCCCGATATGCGGTAGGGGAGTCTAAGTAGCTGATGGCTGCCCAAATATAGCAATCAGCTACACGAACAATACTTCCTCCAACCCGTTTCTCATCAGGAGCTTTGTCCATAGTATGCGGAATAGATTCTAGGCTAACCAGACGTTACTGCGTAACTGTTACAAAGGACAGTCTTCTTCGACCGTTGAAATCGAAAAGCAATATTGTGCTACGGACAGCTGTCAGTTTTGCCAGTATCTCGCCGCAAGGTTGCTGCGGAGCATAGTTGTGCAATTTATGCTCATCGCCCACGCAAAAAACCGCCTGCTCGTCTTCCTGGTGGCTATGGTATTGGGCCCGATGGGAACTGAGCAGGCTATATCGCAAGTAGCCGGGCCTCCCAGCGATGGAAAACTCGCTGGCGCTACAAAGCACATACCGGCGAAGGATGACATAAACGCCATTGGCACCCGCCAGATCTCAGGTAACGGTGCAGGGAACTGGTATTCCCTTGCCAGTGAGCTTCGGATGGGACGCGAGTATTCGCGCGAGTTGGAGTCCCAGGTAAAATTGCTCAATGACCCGATCGTGACCGAGTACATCAATCGAATCGGTCAAACTCTCGCTCGAAACTCAGATGCCAGAATTCCCTTCACCATCAAGGTCATTGATTCCGACGAGGTAAACGCATTTACTCTTCCTGGCGGATTCTTGTACGTGTACTCCGGGTTGATCTTGGCAGCTGATGACGAGGCAGAATTGGCCGGGGCGATGGCGCACGAAATTGCCCATGTAGCGGCCCGGCATGCGACCCGGCAGATGACTCGGTCCAACTTGATCACTCTGTTATCGGTTCCCTTGATCTTTGTTGGCGGGGGTATTGCATTTGCCGTTGAAAGCATGAGTCAGGCGATGGTACCGCTAGCACTTTCAAAATTTTCACGCAGCTTTGAAGCCGAAGCGGATTATTTTGGACTGCAGTACATGTACGTCGTAGGCTATGACCCCGAAGCCCTAATCTCGTTCTTTGAAAAAGTTCAGGTATTGGAGCGGGAGAAGCCCAGAACTTTAAGCAGGGCTTTTGCCTCACACCCTCAGACCGCCGATCGCGTTAAGAAGAGCCAACTGGAAATCAAGCGCATTCTGCCGGCCCGTGGACAGTACATCGTTACCACTTCAGATTTCGATTTGGTGAAAACGCGACTGCGCGGACTTCAAGAGCAGCGCGAAGAGAAACAGATCGCCGTTCCTATTCTTCGGCGAACACAAACAGCAGCGAGCGACTCCGAAGAGCAAGGCCCACCGGTGCTGAAGCGGCGGACCCAGAACTAACGAACTTTTCGGTAGCAATGCGCTACCGACTCTCAAGGAATCAGAGGTATTTCCGAAGCCAGCTGCACATCGATCATCATGCTCAGACGGTTGTCCACCTGGAAGAACTTAGCTGCCCTTTTTGCGCCCAGCGCTTTTTCGAATCTGGGCCAATATTCTTGCTGCAACTTGACCGTCTTCTCCTCGATGCCCATCATCTGCTCCGATAGCTGTTTCGCCTTGGCATCATCCATATTGTCAATATGCTTGGCATAATCGGTTATGACGCTAAGTCGTTGGTCGGCGATGACGTGTTGGTCGTGCGCATAGTCTCGATAGATCGGCCAAAAGGCTGTCGATTCGGGATCCGTGAATTTCATCGTGTCAGCAATGACTCTGTTCTTCCCAGACTGCAAGTCAGAGCGCATCAGCTGGATGTCAGTATCTGTCAAAGGTGTAGCAGTTACTTCCGCGGTTTGAGCCGAAGCTACTGCTAGCAGGAGAATGCAAGCCCCAAAGATTGGCCACTTGTACATAAAGAACTCCATAGTCGGGATTTTAGTGCGAAGTCTGCGACCCCGCTGCTTCTGACCACCTAATTCCACATGCGGAGAAGTTTCAGCCCGAATGAGGCAGTAATGGACAGAAGCCCTATGACGTAAATTAGAGGCAGTGGGCTGCCAGTTTTTGGCAGTTCCGACGGAGTTGCCTTAGCTGTTTCAGCGGCTTGCGCCGGCGGTGCCGCGGGATGTGGAACCAGGACAACCAAAATGGGCTGGTCCGGCGGCGGCACTGGAGGTGGGGGCATTGTGCCGGTCACCTGATGTTCTTGGGTGATATGCACCTCGGGAACTTCGACAACCTTTGTTGCCGAGATCCTCATGCCTTTCTTCAATCCCCATGCATCCACCATGCGTCCATCAATGTTAAATTGTTGGTCCTTCGGAATGGTGAACTGTTGAGCAGTGTTATCTTCGAGTCTCAGCACTACGGAGGTAGGTGGATTCACTTGCCAGACTGTACCGGTGACCGTCTGGACGGTTGTGATGGTTTTTGGAGTCGACGTGGTCGTGATTGTCTTCTCTAGCTTCATTCCGACTTTCACATCGTGAATACCAATTTCTTTGCCATCGACCGTGAGTTTTGAACTCTCGGGGATATTGCGAAAATCGTCAAGCGTTCCGTCTTCCATCTTGACGATAAGTTCGTTACCTTGCGCGTAAACAACTTCGCCGCGTTGCACAGACGTTTCAACTGTGGCGGGATGACTTGTCGTGCTCGTCTGTGTCTGTACCTGCGCGCCCGCGGCCAGAGTAAGCACTATCGAAATCATCAAAGCAGTGAGCAAGGCCTTGATCTGTCTCGTATTCATGTCATTTCTCCTTATTTTTAGTCATAAAACCTGACGTAATCCTCAAACTCTGACGACAAACTACGTCAAGGAGCACGTTCTTGTTCGCCCATCTCGTTATCTCGGGCGTTTGTTGTCTCAATTGCTGCATGCTTTATTGGGTTCGGATCCCTCATGGTTGCCTGCACAATGTAGCGCTCCGGCGCGCTACCCAAGAAATAAAATGGATAGCAGGTTACCAGGCTCAATGAAGGACGGGCGCGTGGTGCGAGGATCGACGTGTCGGTAGGTTTCACAATGAGCACATCATCGATGACATATATCCTCGCTCCGCCAAGCGTGACGATCTCTATGGTGTCGCCACGATCGACATCTTTGAGGCCTCGAAAAAAACCGTCCCGATGTCCTGCGATCCCAACGTTTCCGTCTTCCCCAGGGCGTGCCGTTCCTTTGATCCAACCAAGTCCTCGATTTAGCGTGAGATCATCTGTTCCTTCGAAAACTGGCACTTCGAGGTGAATCCTTGGTACACGAAGAATCCCCATTGCAGGGGCGGTATGGGTCTGTAAGCTGCTCTCGTAGTCTTTGATCCTCCTTGGCGACCACAGAGTAAAATCTGGCTTCGATACGTCAAGTCCGATGAGTCTGTCCTCGACGGTATGGCGCAGTTGCTCGGACTTGAACTCCCGCAGTGTGGTTCTCGAACGCAGAATGCCGTCTGTACGAGCAGCGAAATAGAATGCCAGCAGCAATAGACCCAAGGCCAGTAACACACGCTCGATGCTGACCAACCAACGCGGTCTCATGCCTGCCAACTCGCGACTTTCTCCTTGAACAGTAGGTTGAGGCCCGCAGAGGTGTAACTGTCATTAGTAACAGTACGAACGTGCTTTTAAAGGGTGTCTTAACATAAGACAGCTCGAATCCAGCACGGGTGACGAGATACTGTAATTGGTGACAGTTTGAGGAAGTTCGTTGATCACTTAAGATCGCAGTCGATTTATCCTCCAATGCGTGAAACATCTGGTGCCTAACTTCTCGGATCTGAAATGCTCTTTGCCAGCAGGCAAATCCTGTTAGCTACCTGCCTCATATGTCTACTCAAGTACGTTTATGCGCAAGACCTTGCACCCCGCGCCTATTTGATTACTCCGACGCATGCCAATGCTGTTACTCTAAGCTCTTCATTCCTGGCCGGTAGTCTCGTTTTTGACGGAAGTGTTCCGATTACTGACGCCCGCGCCAAAGTCAATGTAAGTACGTTTAACTACTCGCATAGCCTTCGTTTATTCGGACGGAGTGCTAGCTTTCTTGTGGCTGTTCCTTACGGTGTGGGTACGTTTACCGGTAAGGTGCTAAACGCGGATACCAATGTCTACCGCTCTGGGTTATTCGGGACTGCATTTCGTTTCGCCGTGAATCTAAAGGGCGGCCCGGCGATGGACCTGCGGGAGTTCCGGGAGTGGCGGCAGAAGACCTTGGTGGGGATGAGCTTCAAAGTAATTCCTCCCACCGGACAGTATGATCCTACAAAGCTCATCAACTATGGAACGAACCGGTGGGCGTTCAAGCCGGAAGCCGGACTGTCCCGTCGTTGGGGCCACTGGGTGGTCGATACATACGATGCTCTTTGGTTGTTTACCACCAACGAGGAGTTCTTTTCGCGCAATCAGTACAACCCAAGAATCACAGCACAAACTCAAGCTCCGGTCGAAGCTTTTGAAGGACATCTCAGCTACGACGTGAAACCCCGATTGTGGGCTTCCCTCGACGGCAACTTCTGGTTCGGTGGCCGCACAAGTCTCAATGGGGTAGAAAACATCAACACTCTTCAGAAAAGTTCGCGCGTTGGCGGCACAGTTTCCGTTCCGATCAGTAGACGTCAATCTCTAAAAGTAAGCTATAGCAATGGTGCGTATATCCGATATGGCGGAAACTATAATAACATTTCAGTCGCGTGGCAGTACTCATGGATGGGCAAACCACGCTAGTGTGGCAGGAGACAATTCTAGCAACGAGCGAGAGTCAATCAAAGGCTGCCATGCGCGGATGCCTGCTGCTTTGGCGGAGAAACGTCCGTGGCCTCTTTGGTCCACGCGATAAGTAACTTGTATCCCACGGATAATGCGATAGCTCCCACAAACAGTCCAATGGTCCCCATCACAATGAAACCGCCAATCGCGCCCAGGAACACAACCGCCATGGGCACTGGAACACCACGTCCGAGCAGGAGTGGTTTCAGCACGTTATCCATGACAGCGACAATGATGCACCAGATCAGAAAGACGATGGCCTTCGTGGTGCCTGCGATTGTGAACATGTAAATAACGGCCGGCACCAACACCAGTCCACCCAATTGAAGAACCGCGGAAAACAGAAAAATGACAGCCCACAATCCGGCACCGGGTAACCCCGCTACAACAAAACCCAGGGCGGCACAGATTGACTGAATTAGCGCAACGCCGAGAATTCCGGTCGTGACACTACGGATGGTAGCTCCAGTCAATTGCTCAAATTCCGGAGCCTTCGCCTCGCCGAAAAGACGACTGGCTAAGGTATGCGCGGCTTTCGCACCCGCGCCAAAATTCGCGAGAAGAAATCCAGCAACAACAATCGAGATAATCCACTGCAGGACTGTCAATCCGATTCCCGCAGAAATGAGGAGCAATTTCGGAATCACCGCTCTAATTTGAGGAGCAAACGTCTGTAATGCGGCAGACAGATTCCTCGATGCGAGCTCCCAGGCGTTTTTTAAGGGGGCGCCAATCAGGGTCCAGTTTTCGACGCGGGGTGGAGGAGGTGGAATGACCGGCGTTCCCTCCTTCAGATGTGTCACCAGACTCTGAACTCCTTCTACGAACGATCCAGTGAGCAGCACAACCGGGACAATCAAGAATGCGAGCAGACAGAGAGTACATAATGCCGCAGTAGTCTTGGCACGCCCACCGAGCAAACTTTGCAGTTTGCGATAGCCTGGATAGATTGCGATTGCAATGATGATTCCCCACAAAATCAGAGGAAGGAACGGTCGCAAAATCAGAAGACATCCCGCCAGCAAAAGTAGGAGTAGCCCCACGTGGATGGAGATCTCAAGCGCGCGGCTAACATAATCTTCATGCCGTACGTACGTTGTTGCCACCGTCACTCTCCTCAGGGCAACGTCCTTATTACTTGGATTGCTATCTTCGACGCTGGTGCCGGCCATGTTCTTTGGAGTGCGCTGCTGGGAAGATTTCGTCAGCCTCCGCAGCGCCTTCACGAAGCGCGAGAAGAACAAGCAAAATGAGCGCGATCACCAAACTTGCTACTGCGAGTTCCATTCATGCGCCGAATGCTGCGGTGATCCTGAATTCAAATTTCCCGGCCGCGTCTCCATGATCCAAGACGTTGCTTGCAATCTAATCTAAGTTCGAGCCGATTGGGACCTGCCAGTTCTTACAGCAAATTTGCCGCATTACCCGGCGACCTGCTGACGGGTCATGCGAGCTGCGAGATCGCCCTTCGCGAAGTCGAGCCAGTCGCTTGCGTTTGCTCTGGCAAAAATGTCAATCACCCGAGCAATGGCCCCTGTCCAACCCGTCTGATGGCTTGCGCCGAGACCGGCGCCATTGTCACCATGAAAATACTCATAGAACAAAATGTAATCTTTCCAATACGGATCTTCCTGGAACTTTTTTGTACCCCCGTAAACAGGCCGCCTGCCATTCGCATCGCGTAAAAAAATGCTGGACAGCCTGCGCCCCAGTTCCTTTGCCACCTCAAACAATGTCATGTAGTTCGCGGACCCGGTGGGACACTCGACTTTGAAGTCATCGCCATAGAATTGGTAGAGATTCAGCAGAGCTCGCAGCAATAATCCATTGACAGGCATCCAAACTGGACCACGCCAGTTGGAATTGCCGCCGAACATTCCGGTGTTGGACTCTGCCGGCAAATACTGGACTTTATATTCCCGCCCATCCACGTAAAACATGAAAGGATGTTCCTGGTGGTAGCGAGATAAGGACCGAATGCCATAGGGGCTGAGAAATTCGTTTTCGTCCAGCAAGTATGCCAAGACACGTTCGATTTTCTCTTTGTTGCAAACCGACATGAGCCTGCGACCTGCGTAACCAATAAACTTTTCATCTGCGGGAGCAATGTGCGTTAAAACCTCTGGATGACGAGTTCTAAATAGCTCAATCAGTTCGCGCAAGCGAGGGTGACGGATGATGGTACCCGTTGCTTCCAGCACTGTCGATGCACACAAAGGAAGCAATCCCACCATGGACCTCACGTTAAGTCGCAAGGAACCACCGTCAGGAAAATGGAGCAGATCGTAGAAAAAACCGTCTTTTGCGTCCCACATCTCATCCTGGTTAACGCCAATTCGATCCATCGCGTACGTGATCCAGACAAAATGCTCGAGGAAGCGGAATGCGAGGTCTTCATACATTGAATCGTATTCCGAGAGAATCAACGCGATCTCCAGCATGTTTTGGCAATAGAAGGCCATCCATGCAGTACCGTCAGCTTGGTCTAAATGTCCACCGGTAGGCAGTGGAGCGCTGCGATCAAAAACGCCGATATTGTCGAGACCAAGGAATCCCCCTGCAAAGACATTTTTGCCTTGTGGATCCTTTCTGTTTACCCACCAGTTAAAGTTGAGCATAAGGCCTTGAAACGATCGCTCCAAGAAGCGCAAATCGGCGCGTCCCAGTTCTTTTTCGATGTTGTAAAGAAATAAGGTTGCCCACGCATGCACAGGTGGGTTGACGTCGCTGAAGTTCCATTCGTAAGCTGGGATTTGTCCATTGGGATGCGAATACAGATTTCGCAGCATGAGGAGAAGTTGGTCTTTTGCAAAGTCGAAGTCAACCAGCGATAAGGCCAGCGTATGAAATGCCAAATCCCATGCGGCATACCACGGGTACTCCCATTTATCCGGCATCGAGATGATGTCACTGTTTAGCATGTGGAACCATTCCATGTTCCGGCTGTTGCGATGATTGTTTCCGGTCAGAGGATGAGCGTCATGCTCACTAAGCCACCGGTCGAGATCGAAATAGTAATACTGTTTGCTCCAGAGCATTCCAGCTAATGCTTGCCGGTGCACCCTCCGTTCATCTTCGGTGAGTGAACTCGGGGTGATCCGATCATAGAATTCGTCCGCGTCGCCCAGACGTTCTGCAAAGACTCCCTCAAACTGGTCGAACGGGTCTGAGGATGACTTGGGGCTGAGACGCAAACGCACAACCTGGCTGCCGTGAGCTGGAACTTGCAGTCGATAATGCGCAGCAGCCTTCGTCCCGGCTTTGGAAGGATCTACAGCATCTCTTTTTCCTGCGACTACATACTCGTGAAAAGCGTCTTTTACATAGGGCGAGGGGTTCGGCTGTCCCCACAAGCGTTCAGTGTTGGTTTCATTTTCGGTGAACAGTAAGTCTGGGGAATTCTCACAATGGAGCGCACGATCGCCAAGTTGTCCCTGTGAGGCGATAATCGTGCCGTCACCATCCTGGTAAATCTGGGGTTTGCTGGAGTTATCCGACGACCATGTGTTGCGAAACCATAATGTTGGGAGCAGGTGTAATTCTGCTATTTCGGGCCCGCGATTGTGGGCGGAGATTCGGATAAGAATGTCCTCTGGTGTTGCTTTGGCGTATTCGACGAACACGTCGAAATACCGGTCATCATCGAAAATCCCGGTATCCAGAAGCTCATACTCAAACTCGTCGCGTGACCGGCTGCGGTTCGTTTGTACCAAGTCCAGGTAGGGGAACTTTGCCTGAGGATATTTGTATAAGTACTTCATGTATGAGTGTGTTGGTGTGCTATCTAAGTAGAAGTAATACTCCTTAACATCTTCGCCGTGATTTCCTTCGCTGTTGGTGAGTCCAAATAGCCGCTCTTTAAGAATCGGATCGCGCCCATTCCATAGAGCGATGGCAAAACAAAGGCGCTGCCTGTCATCGGAGATGCCCGCCAGGCCATCCTCTCCCCAGCGATACGCGCGAGAGCGGCTCTGGTCATGGCTAAAGTAGTCCCAGGCATTGCCCTCCTGGCTGTAATCTTCGCGAACTGTACCCCATTGGCGCTCGCTGAGGTATGGTCCCCATTTCTTCCAAGGGACACCAGACTCGCGAGCTTCGTTGAGACGCTTCTGCTCCGCGGTTTCGCTATATACAAGAGAGGGCTTGCGGTTTGCAGTCATGGTAGCTACTCCTTGCGGGTTTGTGAAAATCTGGCCAGGTGCTATCCCGCTAAACTCCAATAGGAGATCTGCGTAGATAAGTAGAGTTGTTCTCAAGGTCTATGAGTTCGAAAACGTGATGACCCCAAGGCGCCATATCCAAGTAAAGGCCTTGGGAAACCAATTCATCACCGTCTCGTTCGTATGTCACATCGCTCAAGAGATCGTGCAGGCAGATGTGGTGTTCTCGAAGCTCGTCGAAAGGAAGGCGCAAATAACTTTGACTTTGATTGGGGGCATAGTTGGTGACGACGATTAAAGGAAAATGGCCCAGCGCGTTCCACGCAAAGCATATGAAGCAATCCCAGGTCCAATTGTCTTCCCATGCTAAGGTACATTCGAGCAGTTGCCATTCGCCGTTCCGAATTTCCGGCCGCCGGATGCAGGCAATGAGACGGTCATAAAACTCGTGCAAAGATAAGTCGACTGGTTCGGACGGACCTCGCCCCAGGTGTACAGGAATTTTCTTAGTTTTCCCTTCGAACTGCCCATCATGAAAGAACCGCAAGCCGGGGCATAGATAGGTGAGCACCGCAGCGGGACGGTGCATTACGGCCGAGAATGCAGTGGCTGCGCGGGGCTCATCATGATTTTCGAGGAAACGAGCCGATCTAAGTTGGAATTGCATCGTGGCCCGAAAGTGATCTCGAACGGACCGTGCCCGTCCTTCACGGAGGCGATCGTAGAGGCGCTTATCATAGGTGTAGTCGAAACCCTGCTGCTGCAAAGTCCATTCCAAATCCCAATAAACCTCGGCCATGAAGAGGAAGTTGGGTTTGTAAGAGCGCACTGAGAGAATGGCATTGGGCCAGAACGACTCGCTTCGCAAACCCCAAGTCCGCTCAAAAACTTCTGGAAGAATCAGCATGGCCATGTCACAGCGGACGCCATCGCACATGGAGGCAACGTTCAGTAGTTCATTGCGCATTGCTTCCTGCAGGCTCGCTTCGGCATAGTTCAATTGCAGAGTGTCCGGCCATCCCGCAAAATAAGGGTCCCGCCCGTAGGCGAAGATTCTGGTACCATCCGGAGTTTCGAGCCGCACGTAATTCTGAGGTTCCTGACGCAGTTGTTCTTCGGTACCGCGTATGTAGAAGTTCGGATGCGCGTGGACCCAGGAGTGATCGAGGGCGGTGTGATTCGGAACAAAATCCAGCAGCAATCGCATGCCGCGTTCGTGCAATCTTTCTCGAAGGTGTTTCAGAGCGACGTTCCCCCCAAAATCCGAATGCGTGGTGTACTCGGTGATAGCGAAGCAGGAACCGCAGACATCTTCTTCCCGGTAATCCGGTAGAAGTTCACGAAACTCTGCTCCCCAGCCCGGATGATCACGCGAAACTGTGCGACCAGCCTGCCCCGTCTGCCATACGCCCAGAGGCCAAATCCAATCAAAGCCTTTCTGCGTCAATTTGTCGAATTCTTGATCAGGAATGTCTTCGAGGGTAGCGGGCCGACCAAGCCGTTGTGATAAATTACGAAGCCATACTCGAGTGTTGATTTGATAGAGAGATGGATATTGGGATTTCTTATGCGCAGTCCTCATTACGGAGAGATCGTCGTGCTCTATCCGGTCGAGGGGGGTAGAAGTAAAAGTAAGTGGAACCGACATAAACAACCTTTTCTTCTGACGTTACCTTCGAGAGAGAAACTGTTGAACTGAGAGAACTGCCAGTGGTGCTTTATTTCAAAGCATTATGCAGTGCAAACAACCCTCTCACTTTTTGCCAATGCAGAAGTTGATTCCTGCGCTGACCCGGACATTGTTGTTGCTTTCGTTGAAAGTGAAAGTATGGACATAATCGGCGGCCAGGCGAAATGAGCTATAGCTTTTCATCCGATAATCAACCCCGCCACCGAACATGAGTGCGAGACCTGTGTCACTGGTCGCCGAGGAGGGAGATGTGCCGCTCAGGATGCTTGTGGTGTTCTGATCCGGGTTAAGGTTGGTGTATGCGGCAGCGATGATCATCCTGACAAACGGTTGGACACGATCAGCCCGCCGGTATGCGAATTGCGGACCGCCGCCCATCGTAAAAAGTGCCGGGTTGAAAGTTGACACGCGTTGTGTTCCTCCCGTTTGACGCAATGTCACGCTCCGGCTTCCGTATCCACCCGAGAAGTCGATAACGCCTCCGAACCAGCTGTTCAGGTTCTCCTGGGCGGAGAAATTCCAACCGATCATGTTTGTATGACTGCTGACTTCTGGTGACGAAAAGCCGGTTGCCGAGGCGACAGAGCCCATTACGGTTTGTAATTGTCCTGTCTCATACCTCGCAAATTGAAAGCCTCCGTACAGTTCCCACCAAGGAGTGTTCTGAGCAGCACAGGGGAGCAGCAACCAGAACAACATCAGTAGATAAATAATGACTTGTCGCATCCGCTTCTTGACGCTTAACTAACTTGCTCTAGAAGCTAATGCGTAATGTGTTTGGCTGAATACTGTTAGAAGTAGCAGCTACTGACGACATTAGGGAACCGTTTGGGAAGTGATGGAAGCGCTAATAGCCTGCCGCTGCGGTGCTCTAGCCTGAAACAGTTGTTGGTCCGGAGTGCGGTGACAAGTGTGGAAGCTCGGGGGAAGCAAGCGGTGCTCCGGAGGTGCACTGCGAGCAAGAAACTAAAAGTTCAATGGTCGCTTGCCCGCGCCAACGGTCTTGCGACTCAGTATCGGCAGTTCCTTAGAGCGGCCAAGACTATCGTTAAACCTGAGCGAATTCCCTTTTACCAGGACCGGAGTACTGAGGCCTGCGCGATACACTGGACTAATCGTACCCGGCGGCTGAGTGTACAACACGACATAAAGCGAATCGCCGACCTGCACCGAAATATCATAACGGCGATCGCTTTGAGAGTCGTTAGGGCCTGTTGCGTGTGGGCGAACAGCCATTATCGTGCCGACCTCATATTTCGAAGAAGAACTCTGCCCAAGGGCAGCAATCGCCACGCTGAATACGAGCATGGCGACGATCGATGTCCGCATAATACCTACGATTTCGACTGGGGAGGATAATTCTTCAGCAGCTTTGTAACCGCCTTCGTCAAGTTCTTTTGTTGCTTGTCGGGTTTAGCTTTTGGATCAAGGGTCTTGGTGGCAATACCTCTCCAAACCAGATCTTTGTTCGCGGAATCGTACATATCGAGTGCGAGTTGTCCGTTGTAAATCGTCGAAGTTTGGCCGGTCGTCGTGCTTGAACCGCCCATACCCCCGTACCAACCCCCACGATACCAGCCGGAACCGTAACCCCAGTCTGTACTGTAGGAATTGAACTGCTTCTCCTGTCCTACAGCGGTCTGATAACCAATATAAAGATCGGCGTTATCACCCTCTACTTTGCTCAACCCCTTTCTGGCCAGCTCCGCATCGAGTGCATCTTTGATCTGCTTGTCAACAAGGTCATTTGCATGGTCGGCGCCTTTTATATCGACCCATTTGTAGGTCTTGAACTTTGAAAAATCGGTATTCTTGTCGAAGTTGTACCGGACGTCTTGCGCGACGGCCCCGGTGGCTGCCATCAATAGGAGAATTATCGAGAGTTGAACGACCTTTTTCATGAGCGAATCTCCACAAGTACGAATTTGCCTGAGCGCAGCGTGCTGAGACGAGTTCTCACGCCACGCCTGAGGCCTCAGCGTTATCGTCGGCGGGCGCTCAGAAATCGTGAACTGTCAGTCCTTACAGTGCGCGAAACCGGATTGTTGCCAAATACTCTCAATGTCAGATGAGCCACTTTTCACAAGCCAGTATGCTTTTCTTCGCAATGCTCACAGGGATCTCATTTGGGCAGAAAGTAAACGTCGGATACGACAAGACTGCCGATTTCTTGAAATACAAGACCTATCAATGGGCAGAACCCGCCATGCCAGTTACGCGCCCCCTACTTTATGCGACGGTCGTGAGTTCGATTGACGGCGAACTGAACTCGAAGGGCTTGAGGCGAATCGACGACAACGCAGATCTCATATTGATCCCTTCAGGTGGAATTGGTTTTGCCACGGTGGTGTCCAGCGGTAAACCATTGTCACCAACGTTTACCGGGCCGCCGCCAGCTTTCAATGCAACAGTGTGGACTGGGGCTGAAGGCGCAGGGCAATTGATGCCAGCGGTACCGGACGGGACCTTGGTATTGGAGTTTGTCGACCGTGTCGCCAATCGAATTGTGTGGTCTGGGACGGTTAATCAAAAGCTCGACATCGAAGAAAAGAACAAGTCACTGGAACTGGCGGGCAAAGCCGCGGCGAAACTGGCAAAGCAATTTCCGCCGAAATCTAAAAAGTGAAGCCGAAACCTAAGACAATCGTGGGATCGGTCCAGCCAACATTAAGAATATATGTCGTTAAATTAATATTCTTGTGCGAGAAACCGACCAAAAAGCCGCGTTGCACATCCAGCGGCGTGTGATAAGCCCGTGTTCGCTGCGATATGAGCCCGGCATGAAACCACTCTGTCGGCGAGTACACAAGCTCATTCCAGCTGTATAAGAAATTCGCACTGCTGTTGGCGGGATTCAATACATATTCAAGTTCACTGGATAGATTCAGTTGTTTGTAATTGAGGGACAATCTCCCGCCAGGCGCGACGCCATTCGTGCTTCCTAAAACAGCTCCAACCATTGCGGTCGCATCGAGAACTACATTGTTGCCCGTGCTCAGGTTGTAGCCGGCCCACAATGATCCCGTTTGCTGATCCTCATAGTTGTAACGCGCCTCAAAATGAAGCCGGTGGTGGTCCACGGCAAATACGGGCGAAGCATACGGTGTAGCGCGCGGTACGATGTATTCAAGACAGGAGAAAGAGAAAGCCCATGCTGGTGGATCATTATTATGAGCTTTTGGGCCGGACTGAGTCCCCTCTTGAGCTGAGACCTGCGCAGCCAAAAATGTGAATGCTTGCAAGATGATCAGGACGGCCTGACTCACCCCCCCAAGATGATGGTGAGGGCAACCAGCGCGCTGCCGATAATGGCCATACACAGCCCCATTCTCCAGGGACGATATCCCGCATACTGCCCGAACGCATATCCAGTCGAGAACAACAGCACCACAGCAACCACATTCGAGATTCGTAACGCACGTACCGAATCAGAAATAATGAGAAAAGGAATGACGACTGGGAATGTGGACGCAAAAACAGCCACAAACACGGCGAGAGCTCCCCACCAGTGCTTGCCGGTCATTTTCGGATGATCAGGCGGTCCTGGTAGCAGACTTAACCTGATGCGAATCTCCTCCAACGAGCTGCGCGAAAGCGCGCCTCCAAGCATGGGCGGCATTGCGTTTGCAATAATCGAATGTGCTAGACGGCAATCCTCCGTGCCGCGCAAACTTTGCAATGCCCGGATGTTTCGGCCTTGTTCTACGAACGATGCTAGAAGATACATGAATGCATCGATAATCCCCCATGCCAAATTGCAGCCAACGGCGGCAACAAGCATCGTGCGGATTTCTTCTCCGCGTGATTCAGTAACGCTGACAGAGCAGGTAAACGTGAGCACCATAATTAGGCCGAATAAGATCTCGGACAGCCGTTCTACTGGCTCCAGTGGACGTTTCGCGTATTTCGTCACGTGTTGAAGTGGATGTGTGACTTGCGCCAGATCTTGCTGACGGTTGGCGACAAGTTCCAGGGCGACCCTTCGCATTCGAATTCACCTGCGCAATCTTTGATTTCTGTTACGCACCGAGAGCTTCAGGGGCAGGATAGGATTTGTGAAGGAAAGCATCGGCTGCAGCATCGACTTCACCATAAACTGCTTCCTGTCCGAGGACCTCGAGAAATCCGCTTCGTTGGAAAAGTTCGTGTACCGGGTCAGCAAGTCGAGCGAACCAGAGTTCTTTTCCCATGCACCTCAGCTCGTTCCTGAGTTCCTGCAGCATGTCCAGGGTGGTCACATCAATCTCGGGAGAAGCTTCAAGGTTTAACACAACAGCATGAACGGACGTCTCTGTCCGCTTCACCAGTTCCCGTACTCGGTTCTGAATACGAGTGGCATTGGCAAAAAAGAGCATCCCGTTTGGGCGGAATATAAGCAGGCCAGGAACTTGTGTCGCATTCGGGTAACGAGCAATATCTACGAAGTCGCCGGTATCATTGAGCTCGCCTAACACCGAATCCTGGGGTTTGCTCAATTTCCCCATGAGCACAACTAATGTAAGTGCCACTGCGAAAATAAGACCCTTGAGAATTCCCGTTTGTAGAACAGCCACCAAGGCGACTGAGAATCCCCAGATACTTTCGGTGCGCAGCCTTACGTAGTATCTCAATGTAGAAACATCCGCCAGGTGCGCCACCGCCTTAATGACGATTGCGGCGAGTACAGCCTGTGGGAGGTTGCGAATCGCCGGTAACAAGAAGGCTAGCGTGAGGCCGACGGACAGCGATGCCACGATCGTGGAGAGTTGCGTGCGTGCGCCGATCGAGTCATTGGCGGCCGTGCCGGACATCCCGCCACCAACAACTATGCCCCCGATGAGGCCAGACGCCACGTTCGCACAGCCTAGAGCGCACAATTCCTGATTTGGAGAGATATCATACTTGTGTTTCGCCGCGAAGATCCGGCCGGCCGCCAGCGCTTCCGCCATGAGCACAAGTGCAATCCCAATAGCACCCACAAACACATCTGCCGCTTCGTCTTCTGACAACTTAGGCCAGGATAGAGACGGCATACCCGCATGCATCGTTCCGACTACTTCTACTCCTCGTTGCTGGAGATGAAACCAGGAAACGGCGACGGTGCTTAGTACCAACGCGACGAGCGCACTAGGTACCCGAGGAGCAACTGCGGCGAGCAGATACATGAGTGCCAGTGCAGATGCACCAAGAACCAGGGTCCAGAGGTTTACTTCTCGAACTGATGTGATCACGTGCCAAGCTTGGTGAAAGAAGTTTCCCTTTGTGCCGGAGATGCCCAGGAAGTTGTGTCCTTGCTTCAGGATGATAGTAAGAGCCAGTCCGAACACGAACCCCTTCAGGACTGGTTTTGAGATGAACTCCGATGCCGAACCGAGGCGCAATAATCCGCCTGCAAGCAATATCAGTCCCACGGCGACTGCTGCAGCCGAAGCCAGAACTGTATAGCGAGATGGGTCGCCCGCCACCATGGGAGTTACGAGAGCAGCGAGCATCGCGGCAGATGAAGAAGTGGCGCTCACCGCAAGCTGCCGAGAAGTTCCGAAAATCGCGTATACAAACAGTCCAGATAAAGCGGCATACAGCCCCATCTGTGGCGGGACGCCAGCAATTCCGGCATATGCCATTGCTTGAGGTATTAACAATCCCGCCAATGCAATCCCCGCCAGGATGTCGATTCCAGGTGAAGACTCAGACCACCAGACCGTAATTGGCGCAAGTCGAGATAGGGCCGTAAGGGGTGCCATTCACACTGCTCGCTTTAAGTCAGTACCTCTCCGGCACCAAGTACTTGCTCTTCAGTTCGTCGTCGTAACGTCCCTTGTTGGACCGCCGGGGCAGTCTAATCCTCTCGCGGGGAACTGTCTTATATGGAATCAGGTCCAAAAAATGAGAGATGCAGTTAAGCCGTGCTCTTTTTTTGTCGTCGGAACGGACGACGAACCACGGAGCATATTTGGTATGCGTCGCCTTTATCATCATGTCGCGGGCCCGAGAGTACTCATACCAGCGGCGAAAGGATTCCAAGTCCATGGGGCTTAGTTTCCACTGTCGCAGGGGGTCCTTAATACGAGCTTCGAATCGACGCTGCTGTTCTCGTTGTCCGACTTCCAGCCAATATTTGACAAGGATTATGCCTGCGTCGACCATGTACTTCTCCATCAACGGACATAGCTGCAAGAATCGCTTATGCTCCTCCTTCGTGCAGAAGCCCATGACAACTTCAACTCCCGCGCGGTTGTACCAACTCCGGTCAAAAATAATGATCTCTCCAGCAGCGGGAAAGTGCTGTGAGTACCGCTGCATGTACATCTGCGACTTTTCGCGATCCGAGGGAGCTGGAAGGGCAACGACGCGAAAAACGCGGGGACTGACGCGTTCCGTAATGGCCCGAATCGTACCTCCTTTGCCGGCAGCATCTCTTCCTTCAAATACGATGATGATCCGTGCGCCTCTACTTTTTACCCAATCTTGTAGTTTGCATAGTTCACCTTGAAGGCGGCCGAGTTCGTTTTCGTACTGCTTGCGTTTTAGACGTTTGTCGTTGTTTTTCGCCGATAGCTTTGCCATTTCAGAAGTGGTTTAAAGCCTGAGAGACATTCTTTGCAGCAGGTTGAGACTGCCACGATCAAGAGGCTAGCGAGTCGCGCCGAGTGAGGATACTGGTAGAAACAACAGACGTGTTTTTAGGTATTTCGGTTAAAACGCTTTGGGCACAGGTCCAAGCCTGCCGTCTGCGGAGCGGTTATCACCTGATGGAGTTCCGGAAATATGAAACCCGCGAGCTTTGTACCCTGCGTCGATATATTGTTGCGGAATCGCTATGACATTTCCATCCCGAAGAGAGGAGAAGTGGGGAGAGCAGATCTCGAGTCCAGCTTCATTGAACTTGTCCTGGATGTGCTTGTGCAGTTCTGAATAGATTGTGAGCATGTGCATCGGAGCATCCGTGTAAGCGTTCAGTTCATAGCAGACATAAAAGTCGTCCAAGCTTTCTTGCAGAACGAAGGGAATCGGGTGTTGTAAAACATAGGGAGTAGCCAGGGCCGCGTTAATCAGCAGTTCATGAACGGTTCGCCAGGGGGCGTCGTAGCCGATGGTCACTGCGGTGTGAAGGATAACCCCCGATTTCCTTGCTTCGACGCTGTAGTTCTTGACCGCACCACTCATCACAGTTGAGTTGGGAATCGTCATGATCTCCGCCTTCGGAGTTAAAATGCGTGTGACAAGAAGGGTCTTCTCGATCACCTTTCCGGTCGTATCGCCAATCTGCACCCAGTCTCCGACCAGAAATGAACGCATATAAGTAAGGATGACGCCGGCAACTGCATTGGCTACCGCAGAGGAGGAGCCAAGCGAGAGTAGGACCCCTAAGAAAATGGATATGCCTTGAAATGCGGGACTCTTGGCGCCCGGCAAGTAAGGAAAAACGACAATCAGGGCCATAATGATTGCCAAGATCCGAATCAATTTTTCGGTCGGCTCTGCCCAGTCAGGAAAAAAACCTCGGATCTTAAGTTCGCCTTTTCGTATTTCATCAAAAATCAGCCGGATCAGTCGCAGCACGCAGTACGTAGTCAACATGATTGCCGCTACGACCACGAGGTTCGGCAAATAATCCATCGCAGCCTGGAGTAGCAGTCCAAGCTGGGATGAGACCCATTTGGTTGTAGTAAGTGACACCTCCCGCGTAGATGAAAAAAATCCAAGCGTGATAGTCACATAGGCCTGAAATAGCGAGAGAACTAACAACCAGTAGAAAATCGCACCTACCGCCAATGCTATCGGGCCTGCATATGTCACAACTGCGTGCCAGCTAGTCTTTAGCTCTAGTGACCCGCTGACATGGATTTGTTGTGCAATTCGACGCCGAAGCGCAATAGCCAATCGCCGGAGAACCCACACAACTAATACAAGTAGAACGGTGGTTAGAATGGCGTTGAGTACGCCGTGCAAAATGATTCTCCAGGAGTGTTGTTCGCGATAGTAACGAATTTCCCGCGTAATATGCTCTGCGTACTCGTTTGCGAGTTGCTGTCTCGGCTTATCGATAAAGTCGGCATCTGCCTGCGTGACCGCCATGATTAGCTCATCCCCGACAAGAATCTCCGTCCAGGCTTGACGGTTCTTGACGTGTGCAGTGGAGAGACCACCGGCTTGAGCGGCAGAGATGATTCGTTGCTGGATGGCCTCTGCCCGCTGTTCCGGCGTGTGGCTAGCTACGGCCTCGTATACGGTCAGAACGGGCCGTCCTTCGATAATGACTTCTCCCGGTTTCGATTCTTCTTCAGACGATTGTTCTGGCCCCACAGACTCCTGCTGCTTGCCCTCAGTACTCGGTGGGGCTTGAGCCCATGTCCGGTGCAAAAACGGGAAGAGCAACAGAATTCCAGCAATGAGGATGAAAGTTCTGTTGCTCATCAGCTAACTCCGAGCAATCCGAAGCAGATGGACTCCGATTATCAGGCGGCCTTAGCAGACTTCTCTGCCTTGGTTTTCTTCTCTGCGTATTCCTTCGAAGCTTCGTATGCCTGGCGATAACCGCGCGCAATGGAGCGTACTCCACGTCCAATTTCCTCGTACACTTCATCGGGTAAATTCGCCAGAGATACGCGCAACGACCAATCGGGCGCATCAAACCCGCCGCCGTTCAGCAGGACAATGCCATGCGACTCGGCTAAACGGAACGCAAGATCTAGCGGATGGACATGCGCTTTGAGGTATTCGACGGCGTCTTCACCAATATTCTTGCGCGCCCAAAACTCGAAGTCGATTAAGCCATAGTAGGCGTCGTACATTGGATTGGGGCTGAGTGTCAGGCCAAGGCCGTCGATCATCGCGAGCGCGCGCCGATGGACAATATTTATACAAGCGTCTTGGTACTCTTTGAGACTGTCCATCATTTCAGAAATGGAGAACAGGCTCATCATTACCTGTTGAGGAAGCGAAAGTCCCGATGTGTGGTTGAGCGCAATGTCTCGACTATCGGCAACAATGCGATCGATGAACTTGATCTTGCGTGGCTCGAGCGTAAGCGGGCTGTAACGTTTGTCGAGCGCTTTCAGATCGGCATCAGGAAGCTTCGCGATCATTTTGTCAAACATGTTGTCCTCGTGGATCGCAATCACGCCAAGGCGCCAGCCGGTTGCGCCGAAATACTTCGAATAGGAATACACGCCGATAGTGTTATAGGGAAGTTCGCCCATGAGCGATCGGAAATCTTTAACGAAAGTTCCATACACATCATCGGTTAGCAGCATCAGGTCAGGGCGCTTGGTTTTCACGAGCTTGGCGAGTTTGGCAATCGTCTCCTTGCTTAGTGCGACTCCGGTTGGGTTCCCGGGGTTAACGAGGAAAAAAGCCTTGATGGTCGGATCCTCCAGTTTCTTGAGTTCTTCATCGGTGAACTGGAAGCGATTCTCCTGAGGCGCCTGGATATTGACTACTTGCAATGCGTAGTCCTCAAGGTGAGGCATTTCGATATAGGGTGTAAAGATCGGCGTGCCCAGAGCAATCGTGTCGCCAGGGCGGAGAAGGCGATTTGCTTTTAGTGACTTGAAGATGTAACACATAGCGGCTGTGCCGCCTTCGACTGCATAGAGATCAAATCTTCCAGCTGGTCGGGGCTCTCCGCACATGGCCCACATCAGGTATTCATGCGTGATCTGCTCGTTGTGGACCAGCATACGGTCAGGGACCGGATAGTTATCACCGATGATGGAATCGACGAGCTCGTGAACAAAAGCATCTGCGTCGAAGTGAAACATCTTGACCGTGAAGGGAACCATTGCCGATAGAAAGGGTGCGCCCGGCATATTCGAGTGCTGATGCAGCCACGTTTCAAGCCGGCTTGCAATGCCTTGTTGCTGCGGCATACCACCAAGCCCCGCCGGATGGTCCATGACCCGTTTGCTTTCGCTTACGGCAAACTGACCCAGGAGAAAATATCCCTCTCGTGGTGTAGTGGCGAGCCAATTTGGGTTTCCACGTCCAGCATTGAGAAAGGCCGCTTGTGTCGTTCTGGATGTCTTCTTTGCGAGTTTGATGAGTTCGTCTTTTATTTCGAAGGGGCTCAGCGTTTCGAAGCTTCGAAGGTTCAGGGTTTCCATAATTTTCTCCGAGTTATTTCATGAATCCGGATGACAACAGAATGATGAGAACCATGCCCCAGATCGTGAGCAAGGTATTGCCCACAGCGTAGGTCACGGTGTACCCGAGTGCCGGGACTTGGCTGTTCGCCAGGTCGCAAACGAGTCCTAGGGAAGCAGTTGTGGTACGCGCTCCGGAGACGATGCCCAACGTCAAAGCATCGTGAAAGCGAAAGATGTATTTCGCGATGAACATGCCGAAAACAAGAGGCAGGGTCGTTGCCAAGGCGCCCCACAGGAACAGCCCGATTCCCTGTGTGCGCAAGCCATTCACAAATCCTGGGCCTGCCGAGATCCCGACGATGGCAATAAAGATGTTGAGGCCAACGGAATTCATGAACCAAACGGTTGAGGTCGGAATGCGGCCAAACTTCGGATGGACAGAGCGAACCCACCCGCAAATGAGTCCAGAGATGAGTGCTCCGCCGGCCGTGGAAAGGGTTAAAGGCACGCCTGCAACCTTCCAGACCAGCGAGCCTATGAGCGCTCCGACGGTAATTCCGGCACCAATAAAAGCGACGTCAGCAACATCAGTGGCTCGATCGGGAACGCCTAAGGTCTTGATCGCCGCTGCGGTGTCTTGTGTGCGGCCCGCTAAGGTAACAATGTCACCGCGAAAGATTTTTGTGTTGGGAAGAATAGGAACGGGGGTTGCCACCGCGCCGCGTGTGATCTTTCTGATGAAAACGCCGCGGGCGCTCGGTTCATTAGCTAGTTCCGCAAGGGTTCTGCCATCCACCTGTTTACTCGTCACATATACATCGACGCCCTCGACTGGGACGCTCAGCAGTTCCGGATCATTTACTTCCTCGGCGCCTTCGCGTACAAGGTTGAGATCTCTGGAGCCTGCAGCCGCGGCTAATTTCACGCGGGTACCACTGATACCCACTAACGCGTCACGAGCACCTGCAACCGCCACTACGTCGCCTTCACGCAGAACCATATCCGCGCTGGCCTCCTGAATAACGCCGTTTCGGCGTATGCGTAGAACAAATACGCGCGCATTCGGTATCAGTGCTTCGGCCTCCACCGCGCGCAGACCATTTACTATGCCTCCTTGCTGTACACGAAATGCACGCATCTCCCATCGATGCCAAGCATATCCAGGCCCGCCAAGCTCTTTCTTTCCGCCTTGCTTCTCTTCATAGTCTTTGCAGGCTGCGGGCAGATTGATACGTAGAAGGGCCGGACCGACAAGTGCGATGACAATCGCCGACCCAACCGTGCCAAACATGTAGGTCACCGCGTAAGCAATCGGCATGGAATCGAGCAGTTTCTTGGCTTCATCCGCGGCGAGGCCTAGGCGATTGATTGCGTCGGTTGAGAGACCCATCGCGGCAGAAATCGTCTGCGATCCCGAGTAAAACCCTGCCGAGTAACCGAGGTCATAGCCAGCAATTTTGACAATAGCCACTGGTATGAACAGGCAAAGTGCGCATTGAACGACCGAGAAGATGGCCTGAGGCACACCATCCTTTGCGATCCCGCGCACGAACTGCGGGCCTACTCCGTAGCCGACAGCAAAAAGAAACATCAGGAAAGCGAATGCCTTCAGCGGTTGCGAGATCGTGATGCTGAGTTGTCCGATCAGCACACCGGCCAGTAAGGTAGCGGTCACCGATCCAAGCCCAATGCCGCGAAATGTAAATTTGCCGAAGTAATATCCCAATCCCAGTACCATGAAGATGGCAATCTCGGGATACTGCCTCAGTGTGTTTGCAAACCATGTGAACATTGTTCACCTCACCCTATGATCAGCGTCGCCCGCAGCGTCCGGTTATGACTTAAGCTACGGCCTTACGCCTGGCGTCGATTGGCTCATGCGATTTGATCTTCCCGGGAGTCTTTGCCTGGAGGAACGATGGCTTCAGTAATTTCAGTCCTAACGCCGCTTCGAAGCCGTGAATTTCTTTAACATCGAGTTTGCGCATGAACTCAATTGTTTCTTTGTTGATAACCTGGCCCGGAACCATGATGGGGAATCCTGGCGGGTAGGGAATCACGAAGTTTGCCGAGACCAACTCCGGCCCTGTTTCGAGGCGCTCGTCGATCTCCGGACTGAAAAGTCTCAAATGCTCGCACTGCGATTCGCGGTAGGCGCCGAAAAATGCCGAGCGAATATCTCCTTCATTGGTCAGGCTGGACGGGTCTTCCCGAAACGTGTTGTAGAAATTTGTGAAGTTTGGCAGATTCGGGACGTCCTCCATCAACGAGTGGACCCTTGCCGCGAAGGCGCTCTGTACGACGCTTCCACCTTCCGCAAGCCTTTTGTCAATTCCCTTCGAGATCTCGACCAGCACCTTTATCAAATGTGCGATGTCACTGCGGGTGTTGTTGATGTTGGTTTGCAACAGCACGCTATTACGGGAAGTCTTGTTGAGTTGAATGTCATAATCCGCGGCAAGCATGTTTTTGAATTGCGTGCCGTCGAAGCCAGCCGATCCGCATATTAACGTGAGTCGCGTTACATCGAGCGCGAACTCATCCTCGCGTAATGCATTAACCACGGTCGCCCAATTAGTGCCAGGTGCGAGATAGTCAATGAATCCGCTATTACGAAAATCTGGAGGGATCATCTCGTCGGCGCCGAGGACGCGGAAGTATTTCGATATCAATGGATGCGAATTAACTTCACGGCGCACGTCGAGCGCGAGCTGAATAGCCCGATTCACGAGTTCGTAGCCCTCAAGATCCATCTGGCGACGAGCTACATCGATAGTGGCGATGATTTGAAGGTTTGGCGAAGTGGATGCGTGTGTAAAAATGGCTTCGTGGAATTGTTCTTCGACCGAGTGATAGTCTTGGTCTTTTACTAGCACCATCGACCCCTGGCGTAGACAGGACATGGATTTGTGTGTGGAATTTGTCTGGTACACGCGCAAACGCACGTTGTCGGGATTGGCGAGCAGGCGAGTGTCAAGCAGCGTTTGGTCGTCGGGTCTTAGATCGCCGCCGAATTTGCTCGCCTGCTCCTCGTACAACTTGCGGTAAGCTGGGTCCTTAAATTTACTTTCAAGAATTGCCGTAGCTCCCATCGCTGTTCGGCGACGGTAGAAAGGACTCCACCTGGCAAATCCGAACCACGCCTCATCCCACAAGAAAATAAGGTCAGGCTTAATGGCCAGACACTCCTCCATTACGCGCTCGACGTTATAGATCTGCCCGTCGAAGGTGCAATTGGTAAGTACCAGCATTCTTGCTCGGTCCAACTTTCCTTCGGCCTTCAGATCGAGTAAAGCTTTCTTGATCATGCGCAGCGGCACGGCACCATACATCGAAAACTGTGTCAGTGGATAGGCTTCGACATAAAGAGGCAGAGCACCCGCGAGAACAGCCCCGTAATGGTGAGACTTATGGCAATTACGGTCGACAAGCATGATGTCGCCGGGGGCGAGCAATGCCTGCTCCACGATCTTGTTTGAGGTGGACGTCCCGTTGGTAACAAAGAAAACGTGATCAGCTCCAAAAGCTTTTGCAGCTTTCTCTTGCGCAACCTTGATATTGCCAGTGGGCTCCAGCAGGCTGTCGAGACCGCCTGTAGTTGCCGAAGACTCCGCAAGAAACAGGTTTATGCCGTAGAAGCTTCCCATGTCTCGGATCCAGTTCGATTTGAAGATTGACTTGCCTCGGGCAACCGGTAAGGCATGGAACGTGCCGATCGGACGTTGCGCATACTTCCGAAGGTTGTCGAAATAGGGGGTATCGTATCTATCTTGGACGGCGTCAAGAATACTGAGATGGAGCTCCAGCGGTTCTTCTACCTGATAAAACACTCGACGAATGCAGCCTGCCGAGACATCGCCTGCCACTTCTTCCACTGCGCGATCAGATAACAGGAAGATGTCGATCTCAGGACGAATCAGCTTGAGTGCTTTTGCCAAGGCCAGGCTGTAATGACCGGATGTCAGTGCGTTACCCGTAGCAGCCAAATGATTCGTGAGAAATTCCCGCAGGATCGGGCTATTGTGACTCGATGCGAAAGAAATTCCCTCGTAAATGACAACGGCCTCCACGCCGCCGTTCAGGATGGTCCCGAGTATTGCGTCTTCGAAGCTGCCCAGAAAAACCGGTTCGTATATGAAGCTGTCTTGCGCGCGGCGTAGCTTGCGCAAATCTCTGCCTAGTCGCAGGCGTGCAGCCGTCGTTGCTGGACTTACAATCAGGATCTCAAAATAAGGTCGATGCGCTTCACCTTCTTCAGCGTCCGGAATTCGATCGCCGAGACTGGGTTGAGCTTCATCGCTTTCCCAATCAGCGGAATTTGTTCGATAAGAATGAGTCAGTAAGGAGGTACTTATGGCGCGCGCCAGCCGAGTTGTGCCCGCAGCATCTCCAACACTGATTCTCTCCTCGAGCGTTCTCAATAGAGCAGGACCGGGATATGCGAAGAAGTCTTCCCATTGACGCAGTTCCTGAAACAGTATCGAGACTTTCGACAGCTGAGGCTGGCCGGACTCCGCAATTCCATCTCGTGCGACCTGCAAGAGTTCGCGCCATCTGTCAAAGCGGGCTTCCGCGACAGTAAAGAATTGATCGACTCGGGTATGTTGTGGGCGTGATGCGGTACTCATTGTCCCTCGCTGATTGATCTGGTCCAACTGTTGGGGTCAAACCGCCTATGTCCGCGATTTATTTCTTATCTGCGTTCACCTTTACGAAGTTGTATTTGGCGCTGAATTGAATCCGAGGTGCATTTCCTTTTGCGCCGTCTTGGAGTACCTGCCAGCCGTAAAGAAACTCGGCCCCCATGTTCAGGGAGGATCCAAACGGATTCCAAATGATGTTTGCGGCGGTGTATTCCCCGTGGTTATAGGTATCGCTTGGCACAAACGCTGACAGCGGCGGGTTATTTACGGCAGCATACGAGTACACGAGGTTGGAACGAAGCGTCTTCTTCCAGTAATGTTGGTAGGCTGCATCGACCCCTACATCTGGAGTTGGGGTAAGGTGCGGATTGGTTGGAACGGATGTTACTTCTGCATCGATTCCTAAGCCCGATGTGTCCTGGATATATCGGGAGATTCCATGGCCCGCTGCGGCCCCGAAGACCACGTTATCTTTGCCAAACGTCTTAAACCCGGTAGAGATGTTAATGCCCCAGCCGAAAACGGAATCGGTTTTCGCATTGGCACCCGATGTAACGAATGCCGCAATCGTACGGAATATTCCCGCCACCTGGAAGTGCCCACCCTGAAATTCCTGTCTCAGGCGCACGGTGCCGTCGGGACTCGGAGCGTTCGGTTGCGAAGTGAATTCTTCCGTCTTGAAGATAACGTCGGAGCTTGGTTTTTCTACTGCGAAGTAAAGGGTCGTACTCTTGCCTAGGGCTACGCCGTACCGGATCTGTGGATTTCGTAGATTGACCAGCCCATTGGGACCTTGGAAGTCAAGCGTGTCCGGGAACCCGTCTGGGTCCATGAAGTTTGTAAACGTCTGCCCAACGAGGAAATTACTGGCTTGCGCGTACGCATGGCGAAGTCGTGGCGTGGTCGCATTCGTCCCGAAGAGGTCTCCCTCGGCATAGAACCTAACCTCCCCGATACTGGTGCTAGGGATCCGAAAATCTAGGCTCAGCCGTGTCGGTCGAATTGATACGGTCGTATTGTTGATGGTGACGATCTGAGGGATCGGGATCGATGAGGGCACGAAAGCTTCCCCATTGCCAGCCGGCTTCAGATCGTAGATAAAGTCTGTTTTAAAGTACCCGCCGATCTTAAGTATGGTTTGCGTCCCAGGCAGGCGGAAGAAGCCGGAATACTTCGGGTCAAGTGGAACATTGTCATAACGTGGCGCTGCAGTTGTGTCTTCGGCAAATGTCTCGTAGGTTGCAGTCTGCGTGCCTACCTGCGGAGAAGTTTGACCCTGCAATGGGGGCTGACTGGGCTGTACAGTTCCTGATTGGCTCGGTGAAGTTGCTGCAGGAGCGGCTGCGGACGGTGAAGCTTTGTTAGCCTCGAGGTCATCCAGGCGGCTTTGGAGCTTTTTCATTTGCTCCTGCAGATTGTTGAGTTCCTGTCGCAATTCGTCTGCACTTTGGCTGGAGTCTTGCGCCTGGGCTTTGGCAGGAGGCAAGACCATCGTTGCCGATAGTGAGATCGCGAATAGGTAAATAACAACCAAACGGTTCGTCATGAATTCATGTCACAATCTGCTTTCACGGGTCGGAAGCAAAGTCTTGTGCAACACGAAGAGGGTAAGTCCTTGCTTGCGCATTACCAACTGTTAGAAGTAACAGCAAAGCAAATCTTAATGGATCTAATTCTAAGGAGAAGCAAAGCGACACGTAACGACTCTATAAGTCACAAGCAGTCAATCTATAAGTTGAGTTAGTGGTGTTACTGCTGCCATCCGCCGCCAAGGGCATTGTAGAGTTGTACTAATGCGAGCCGTTCATTCAATTCCGCTTGTGCGAGGTTAAGTTCGGCGGTGAAGGATAGAGTGTCGGTGTCGAGAACTTCGAGATAACTAGTAACGCCTCCCTGGTAGCGAACATTGGCAAGACGTGTGGCATCCAACGCTGCCGACGTCAGCGATGCCTGTTGCTCCCGAAAATCTTGATTCTTTCGATATGCTATTAAGGAATCAGACACCTCTCGGAACCCCGCTTGGATCGTCTTTTTGTAAAAGAAAACGGCCTCCTGCTGTTGTGCCTCAGTCAATTTAACGCCGGAGCGGATCCTGCCGCCTTCGAATATCGGTTGTGTAAGTTGCCCGACAAAACTCCAGAATCCTGCCGGTCCTGTAAATAAGTCCGTCAACGCTGGACTCTGATAACCCCCGACAGCAGTCAAGGTAATCTGTGGGAAGTATGCTGCTTTGGCTATGCCGATCCTCGCATTAGCAGCAACTAATTGTTGCTCTGCCGACTGAACATCGGGCCTCCGCTCTAATAAGGATGAAGGAAGGCCCGCCGGTACGTTGGGCAAGATTGTCGTCGCGATCAGGGGTTGACCGCGCAGGATCGGACCAGGGTTTTGGCCGAGCAATATGTTAATGAAATTCTCCTGCTGCTCGATCCGGCGCTCAAGATCAGGGATGGCGGCGGCCGCCGTGTACATCAGTTCCTGGGATTGTCGCAACTCCAGCAGGGAAGTTGTGCCACCTTTCTGACGTATTTCGACAAGACGCACTGATTCCTTACGTGCATCCAGCGTGCGCTGGGAAATTGCCAGTTCCATGTCGAGTTCCAGCAGCTGAAAATAAGCGGTGGCGACATCGCTTATTAATGATGTGATTACCGCGTGCTGCGCCCACGTCGTGGCCAGCAGAGTAGCGCGGGCGGCTGCGGTCGCTTTGCGGAACTTTCCCCAAAAGTCCAATTCCCAAAATAGAGCGAGATTGGCCTCGGCGGGGCTTGTCTCGAAAGTTGGTGTTATGGCGGTTTTTGCGTAGCGCTGACTGCTCCCCGATGCATTGCCCGTGATTGTCGGGAGCTGATCGGCACGGGTAATGCCAAGGGCAGCTTGAGCTTCGAGTACGCGTGCCGCAGCAATGTGCACATCATAGTTTTGGGAGAGTGCGTGGCGAATTAGCTGTTGTAGTTGTTCGTCCTGGAAAACCGTCCACCATTTCTCATCGCCGAGTGAACCCGTGGCCGGCTGGCCGGCATCTGACCCGGGGCCCCGATATGTGTCCGGAACGCTTACTGTTGGGCGCTTATACTTCGGACCAACAGCACAACTGCTGAGCAAAAATAGTAGTGTCAGGACAAAGTAACACCGGACCGCTAAAGCTGTGGGCTGGATTCTCAGTGACTCGGCATTCGCAGGTGAGGCGTGCACCAGCCAATTTGCAATGTCATCAATCATCGGCCGCTGCTCCTCCCAAGGCTGGGCCTGCTTCTACTTTGTGTGGACCTTTTTTCTCCCCCGACATCCAGATTCCGAAGCGTTCAACAACGTCGAAACTGACCGGAATAAAGAAAATGGCTAACAACGACGCGGCCATCATGCCGCCAATTACGGAGGTGCCGAGAACCTGTCTTGAAATCGCGCCGGCTCCAGACGCTCTCCACAGCGGCACGCAGCCGAGGATGAATGCGAAAGCAGTCATGAGGATTGGGCGCAGGCGCAGTTTGGCGCCGGTGAGAGCGGCCTCGATGAGTGGTTTGCCTTTCTCGTATTCCGCTTTCGCAAATTCGACGATCAAAATGGCATTTTTCGCTGACAACCCGATCAGCATCACCAAACCGATCTGCGCGTACACATCGTTATCAAGTTTACGGAGGTACAACGTCATAAAGGCGCCGAACACAGCAATCGGAACCCCGAGCAAAACACTGAAAGGCAATGTCCAGCTTTCGTACTGCGCTGCCATAATCAGAAACACAACCAGGAACGCCAACCCAAAGATGGTTGCCGGTGAAATACCTTGCGCGGCTTTCTGCTCCTGATAAGACATTCCCATGTAGTCAAAACCCATTTCACTCGGCATCGACTTATGAAAGACATCCTCTAGCGCTGCCATGGCCTGCGCCGAGCTGTAACCTGGCGCGGCGGTTGCATTGATCTGCACACAATTGAACAGGTTGTAGCGCATCATGAACTCAGCGCCACTCCGCTGAGAGATGCTGGTCAAGGTACTCAGCGGGACCATCGCCCCGGAGGCATTCCTGACATAAAACTTTCCTACGTTATCAGCGCTGGTTCGGAAATCGCCGTCTGCCTGGACATATACTTGCCATTGCAGGCCAAAGCGATTGAAGTAATTGATCAGTGCACCGCCCATGAACGTCTGGATCGTTTCGTACAGAGTGCTGAGCTGGATTTGCTGCGTCATCGCCTTGGCGTTATCGACCTTCACTCCGACCTGAGGGACGCCAAACAGGGCGGTTGTCATGACACCGGCCAACTCAGGGCGTTTGCGCGCCTCGGCAACAAACACTTTTGTGTTCTTCGCCAAAGATTCAACCCCACCCCCCGCTCTGTCTTCCAGGATGAAGGTTGCTCCTCCGGAGGTACCGACACCGGGAATGGCTGGTGGCGGAAAGGAGAAGGCAATGCCCGAAGGGAGGCCTGACAGCGTTCTTTGCAGGTGCGCTTTGATTCCGTCGTAACTGGTTTCCGCTGTCTTGCGTTCTTTCCAAGGCTTTAACGAGATGAAGAAAAACGAACTGTATGTCGCGTTAACGCCGCTGAGCATGCTGTATCCCATTACGGAGCTGACATACTGCACGCCGGGAGTTTCCATGATGGCTTTCTCAACTTGGCGCGCTGCCTCGGAAGATCGTTGTAGGGAAGAGGCATTCGGCAGTTGCAGCCCGGCGTAGATATAACCTTGGTCTTCATCTGGAAGAAAACTTTTTGGAATGCTTTTGCCGAAGAAAGCCGCACCTACCGTCATTAATCCGAGCAGCAAGAACGCAAATCCTGCTTTATGGACCAGGTGTCCGCACCAAGTCACGTATCCATCCGTTGCACGACCGAAGAGGCGGTTGAACCAGCGGAAGAAAGCGCCCAATGGGCCCCACGCCGGCTTTCGCGGTTTCAGTAACATCGCGGAAAGAGCAGGGCTCAGAGTAAGAGCATTGAACGCAGAGAACAGAACCGAAACAGCAATCGTGACCGCAAATTGTTTATAGAGTTGTCCGGTAATCCCGGGGACAAAAGCCGTCGGAATAAAGACCGCCGCCAAGATCAGGCCGATGGCAATGACTGGCCCGGAGACTTCCTCCATGGCTTTGACTGTAGCGTCGTGTGGTGACAAGCCGTGTTCAATGTGGTGTTCCACCGCCTCGACTACCACGATTGCATCATCGACAACCAGCCCAATCGCCAGCACGAGTCCGAAGAGTGACAGGGTGTTTATGGAGAAACCAAGAGAGGGAAACACCGCAAAGGTGCCAATCAGAGAGACAGGGACAGCCAGCAATGGGATCAGTGTCGCACGGAATCCCTGGAGGAAGATGTAGACCACCAGGATCACGAGAATCAAAGCTTCGAAGAGGGTTTTGTAGATCTCGTGGATGCCTTCACTGACGGCGAGAGTAGTGTCCAGCGCAACAATGTAATCAAGTCCTTGGGGAAACCTTCGTTTCGACTCGTCCATCATTTTGAGGACGGCGTCTCTTGTTTGTAGTGCATTGCTGCCGGGTGTGAGGTAAAGAGCAATGAGAGCTGCAGGTTGGGCAGGTTTTCCCTCTCCTGCAGCTCCCAATCTCGCGAGATAGGAGTAGTACTGTGATCCCAGTTCCACCCTTGCCACATCTCGCAGACGAAGAACTGCTCCATCAGGCTGCGCACGCACTACGATGTCACCGAACTCTTCAACTGTGGGAAGGCGCCCGGGAGCACGCACGTTGTAAGTGAATTGCTGACCAGAGGGAACCGGTTCACCCCCGACTTGTCCAGCAGGATTGACCTTATTCTGTGCCTTAACAGCATTTGTGATATCCGATACGGTTACGCCGAGTCTCGCCAATCGGTCGGGATTCACCCAAATGCGCATGGAATATGGTCCCGCACCATAGATTTGAACCTGCGACACACCTGGCACACGGGTCAGCGCATATTGCAAATTGATGGTTGCGTAGTTCGCGAGAAAAATATTGTCGTACACGCTACCCGGCGAGTAGAGGTCAAGCAGCATGAACGGAGCCGTCGTACCCGGCTGCACAATGACCCCCTGCTGAACGACTTCACTCGGCAACTGGGAATTCGCCTGCCCCGTGCGCATTTGTGCGAGAATCTGGTCGGTATTGACGTCGGTCCCGAGCTTGAAATCAATGTACAGACTCATTCCGCCGCCGGAACTGGCGCTTAATGAATACATGTAGTTCATGCCGCTAACGCCAGACATCTGCTGCTCAATCGGAGTTGCTACGGACTCGGCAATAGTCTGAGCATCGGCCCCAGGGTAGGTGGCTTTCACCTGGATCATGGGGTCGGCGATATTGGGAAACTGTGCCGTGGGCAGGCTTAGCATGGAAACCAAGCCGACCAGAACCATCAGAATGGCGATGACAATTGCGACGATTGGCCGATTGATGAAGAATTTCGCCATCGTCAGCTGCTCCCACCGGCAGCAGCGTACGGCTTGGGAGTGACGGGAATACCGCCTTTTGCCGACTCCGGCATCTGAGCCGCGAACGTTTGCACTTTCTGAATGCCTTCAACAACGACTCTTTCACCGGGCTTCAGCCCGTCCGTAATGATCCAGTTTGACCCTACACGGTCTCCCACTTTGACAGGACGAACAGTTGCTTTATTGTCATCGCTTACAACCATCAACTGATACTGCGATTGAACTTCAATGACGGCCGCTTGTGGGACAAGTACAGCGTTCTTCGTGGTTGTCGTTTGAACTCGGACGCGTCCAAAACCGCCGGGCCGGAGGATCGCATCTTTGTTGGGGAATGCCGCTGCTAACTGAATGGTACCGGTCCCGCCGGTGATCTCCCGGTTTACAAAGATGACGGTTCCTTTCTCCGGATAAGGGACATCGTTGGCCTGAATGAACTCGACTGGGAGGTTACTGTGAATTGTGGCACGTAGGAGTGCTTTTGAAATTTTCGGTGCGACGGTCAGATATAAGCTCTCACTGATGTTGAAGTAGGCCCAAATGGGATCGATTTGCGAAACTGTGGTCATTTTCGTGCTTGTCCCGACTAAGTCCCCAATCTGGGAGTTGGCGACGCCAGCAATGCCGTCCACCGGTGAGTAGACCTTTGTCCATCCCAGATTCAACTCAGACTGTTGCTGTTCCGCGTTGGCAGCCTCGAGTTGAGCTTGCGCTGAAGCTCGGCTGGCAACGTCGTCATCGAGTTGCTTTTGTGGAATGGCGTTCTGCGCAGCTAAAGGCGTATCGCGCTGCACATCGTTTGTAGCTTTCGAGAGTGCCGACTTCGCTTTCTCTACGTCAGCTTTGGCGTGGTCCAACGCAGCCTCGAAAGGTCGCGGATCAATTTCGAACAGCAGCTGCCCTTTCTTAACCAACGACCCGTTCGCGTAATGCTGTGTCAGCAGGTAGCCTTGAACTTTCGGAGTAATGTCCGCATTCACGGGGCCATTCAGTTGGGCTACCCACTCACCAAATACCGGTACATCCTGTACGACGACCTCGGCCACTTCGACATCGGGAGGAGGAGCTTGCGGGGGAGCTGCTTTTTCGCTACATGCGGTGAGCGCAAGGATTAATGACAAAAGTGCAGTACTTCTCGCCACCAACAAGATCCGAGGTTGCCATGCCTTCACCGATTGCTTGTTAAACAGAAACCTCAGCTCGGCTTGCACGGTTGAGCTCCTGAGAAAAATGCGTAAGTGCTACCAGAACGCGCCTAGCAAAGTTAGAGCGGTTACTAGGTCAGGCAAACTGACAGAAGTTACAGTGTGGTTCACGCCCCCTGTAATTTAAAACGCGGTTATGCTCGAAGGACTCCAGCTTTCACGTTCGAGAGTCCTGCCGATCGACTTGCTCATTAGCCCGTTTGTACGTTTTGCCAACATAACGGCGGCCAGCGGAATTGTGCTTATGCTCAGCACATTGGCTGCACTTGTTTGGGCCAACTCACCTTGGGAGCAGAGTTACCATGCACTCTGGAATAAAGAGATATCTGTCGGTATTGGCCATCTGGTGTTATCGGAAACTCGGCGCCAGTGGATCGATGATGGTCTTATGTCGATTTTCTTTTTCCTCGTAGGGCTGGAGATCAAACGTGAAGTACTAATCGGAGAGTTGTCTTCGTTGCGGCAAGCTGCTTTTCCGCTCATTGCTGCCATCGGTGGGACTGTCATTCCTGCGATTATCTATTTTCTTATCACTAAAGGAAGCGATGCGGAGAAAGGCTGGGGTGTCCCGATGGCTACGGACATAGCCTTTGCTCTTGGGGTGCTGGCAATGCTAGGTAATCGTGTTCCGCTGTCACTGAAGGTTTTCGTTACGGCACTCGCCATTGTTGATGACATTCTTGCGGTGCTTGTGATTGCCGCGTTTTATGGCCACGAACTTCAGATCCTTAGTCTTGCCATAGGCCTGGTTGGAATCTCAGTTGCGATTGCAATAAACTTGTTGGGCGTACGCCAGCCAGTCATTTATGCGATTGTTGGGTTTGTCGTCTGGACAGCGGTACTCAAATCGGGAGTGCATGCAACGATTGCCGGCGTTCTGGTCGCCTTCACCATTCCCGCCCGCACCTACATGGATCGGGACTCCTTTATTCGACGATGCCGATGGGTGTTGGAGGCCTTTGAAAAGGCGCCTGAGAACTCTTTGGAAGCGCATGCGGCCGTCCACACACTCGAGGCGAAATGTAAGCTGATCGAGCCTCCATTACATCGCATCGAGCACTATCTGCAACCATGGGTTAATTTCCTGATCATGCCCTTATTTGCTTTTGCCAATGCGGGAGTTCGGATTGTGGGAAATGTGTCATCAGCGATAACCCATCCCGTTAGCGTGGGTGTGGCTTTGGGGTTGTTCGTGGGTAAACCTTTAGGCATATGCGTGTTTGCTTGGCTGTCTGCAAAAACAGGTTTGGCGACACCGCCGGCAGAACTGTCTTGGAGGAGTATTTTGGGAGCCAGTTGGCTTTGTGGAATAGGTTTCACCATGTCATTGTTCATGGCGACGCAGGCATTCGGCGAAGGTGCCCTTCTAGACATGGCTAAAATCGGAACTCTAGGAGCTTCCTTGCTAGCAGGCGTTGTCGGGAGTCTCTTACTTGTTAAGCGGTCCTTGCCGGCTCTACCTGATTGTCCGGCTGAGACTGCGAGCGCTTAACGAATCTTCATGTAGGAATCAAAGCTGTCAGAAATCACAGTTGCCCTCTAGTAAACCTCTCGTCGAGACTTGCGCCGAGTAGGACGATGCGCACCCGCGTCCGCCAATTGATACGAATTGTTGTGATCGCCGTACTCACGATGTTCGTGAGTAATGCAAGGGCCGCGTCGGAGGGGGAGCGCTCCTATGCGCAACCGAAAATTGGTTTGGCTCTTGAGGGCGGCGCGGCTCTCGGCCTAGCCCACATCGGCGTTTTGCAGTGGCTCGAAGAGCATCACGTGCCCATCAGATATGTAGCCGGAACTAGTATGGGCGGCCTGGTCGGCGGCATCTACGCCATGGATGAATCGCCTGGCCAAATCAAGGACCTTGTGAACCACATTGACTGGGATGAAGTCCTCCGGGGCGAGACTCCGTTTCGCGAGCTCGCTTACCGTCGCAAAGAGGATGCCGAGGATTATCCCAATGGCCTTGAATTTGGAATCAAGAAGGGTATCCAGTTTCCCGAGGGATTCAATTCGGGTCATCAGGCAAGTCTCATCTTCGATCGCGTTTCACTCGCTTATTCGGAGATGGAAAGTTTCGACGATCTGCCGATCCCATTCGCTTGCGTGGCGACGGACTTGGTCTCGGGAAAAGAGCATGTGTTTCGAAGTGGATCCGTAGGTCAGGCGCTCCGCGCAACCATGTCCCTGCCGGGCATTTTCTCCCCTGTCAGAGCCAATGGCGCGCTGTTTGTCGACGGCGGCCTTCTCGATAATCTTCCTGTTGACGTAGTGAAAAAGATGGGTGCCCAAGTGGCCATTGCGGTCCATTTGCAGACCAGAGCTCTGGACGCCGAACAATCGCTTTCATCATTCGGGGTCCTTGGACGATCGATCTCGGTCGTGATAGCTGCCAATGAACTGCGGAGCATGGAAAACGCTGACATCCTCATTTCAGTTCCGCTCGCCAAGTACCGGGCTAACGATTACAAGCGAAGTGCGGAAATCATTCAGCTCGGGTACGAGGCTGCCGCCAGCAAAGCCGAGATCCTGTCGCAATTCAGCCTCGACGAAACTATGTGGCAACGCTACATTGCAGAGCGTAACGCTCGGCGCAAGGACGTTCCTCGCCCTCTGTTCGTGGAGGTGGAAGGTACTAAGCCAGCGCTCGCCAAGAAAATCAAGCAGCAGTTTTCTGACACATTGGGCACTCCCGTCGTTACGAACGAGCTAGAGCAGAGGCTTACGTCCTTACGGGGACTAGGACGATATTCCCGAGTCGGCTACCGTATCGTCGAAAAGGACGGTCAGCAAGGTTTGCTGATTCAGGCGGACGAGAAAGAATATGGACCTCCGATTGTTCGTCCGCTCGTCTTCATTGATGGATCTGAGTACAACAATCTGCAGTTCATCGTCGGCGCCCGAATCACTTTCCTCGACGTCGGAAGTTTTGGTTCCGAGTGGCGTAACGATGTGGCCTTGGGTTCCGAATACGGTATCAGCTCCGAATTATATCGGCCGTTCGGCGAAGGACTGCACTGGTTCATCGCGCCACGGGTTTTTGCTGGCAACACGCAAGAGAATTTTTATAGAGCGAGTACCCTCATCGCCGAATATCGACAACGTCAAGCCGGCGCAGTGATGGATACTGGTTATTCATTCGGTCGTGGAAAGGAATTGAGACTCGGATATGAGCTCGCCGAGCAAAAGTTCTCGCCCTATGTTGGTTCGGCGCCTTTCCCAACGCTGCAGGGCAGAGTTGGGAGCACGTCGGTACAGTACAACATTATTGGTCGAGATAACCCAGTGATCCCACGAAAGGGTTTTGACCTGCACTCTCGGGCCGACTGGTACGACGCGAATCCGGGAGCGAAGACGGGATTTCCTGTCCTGCAAACGGACATGACGCTGTTCAAGCCCGTGAGTGCTGCCGGGTCTTTATTCGTTTCCGGCGCGGGGGGTACAACGTTCACTTATCACCAGACCGGATTTCCCCCGTTCTCTCTGGGAGGTAGTCAAAATCTGGTCGCTTACGGTACTAACGAGTTCCTTACCAACCAGTATTTCCTCTTTAAAACCGGCTACATTCGCAGGCTGTGGCGACTGCCACCTTTACTCGGCGACAAAATCTACGCCGTCGGAACCTACGAGATTGCTAAGGTCTACGAAATTCCCAAAACTTCTTCCTTACCAACGGACGTTAGTGCTTCCCTGGTGGTGAACAGCATTTTCGGCCCAGTCATTGTCGGCGTGGCCTACGGCGCCACCGGCCACGTAAAGTTCTTCTACCGCGTGGGGCGTGTATTTTGATCCAAGCTCAGGAGCAGCACGCAAACTAATGCTTCTAACGCACCCAAGCGCGATTACACTTGCACTGACATTACATTGCGAGTATAACGCGTAAATCGTCTGTAAGTTCCAAGTGTTCGGCGTTGCGAACGGGCCAAGTTTCTGCTTGAGGAGTGAACGTAATGGGCCCTGAAGCTGTGATTATCCTCCGTCGTTTCCTGTTCCCAGTTGTCTCAGCCGAATTCCGCCAACATGTATCATTTCGATTTCTTAGCTGATGAAGTGGGATCAAGCGTGTCTTCATCTCGCATTTCTGGAGGATGAGCAGTTCATCGTTGAGGCAGGCATTCACTTATGGAACGAAAAACAGAAGAAGTGACCAGGGACGACGCTCAACTGCTCTACGATGCATTTACCGCTAGTCCAATTGGGATCGCCCTTGAAAATATTGAAGGTCAGCCGTTCTTTGTGAATCCTGCTCTTTGTTCGATGCTCGGATTCAGCGAAGAAGAAATGCGTACGCGGCATTGCGTCGATTTTTCTCCGAAAGAAGATGCGGAGAGAGACTGGACTCTTTTTCAGCAGTTGCGTTCCGGTACGATCGACCACTATCAACTGGAGAAGCGGTTTTTTCGCCGTAATGGTTCGCTGATGTGGGGACGCTTAAGCATCTCATTGTTAAATCATACGTCACCCATAGTTATCGCGATGGTGGAAGACATTACCGACAAGAAGATTGCGCAGGAGCATGCAGAGGCGTTAGTGACAGATATGAGTCGCAAGCTTATAGAAGCCCAAGAGCGAGAACGCACATTGATCGCAAGGGAGCTTCACGACGAAATTTTCAGCAACTCGGTCTGTTGGCTATTGAACTCGAGCAACTGCAACAACAACCTGAAGGCTTTTCTGAACTGCAAAGTCAAATCAGGGAACTGCGGACACGAGTTACGGAAATCTCCGAGCGTGTCCAAGGCTTATCACATGAATTGCACTCCTCTAAATTGGAATATCTCGGCCTGGTCGCCGCAGCTAAGAGTTGGTGCAGAGAATTTGCTGAACTCCGCAAACTGAAAATCGAGTTCACAACTCGTGGTGTTCCAAATTTCGTGGCGCCGGAAATCTCACTGTGCCTCTTTAGGGTTCTTCAGGAGGCGCTCCACAATGCTGCCAAGCACAGCGGAGCAAAGAAGATTGACGTTCAACTGGTAGAAGAAAATGGGCAGGTCCACCTCACCGTTACCGATCAGGGGCGTGGATTCGATGTTGAGGCCGCAATGCTTGGTCAAGGGCTCGGTCTCACAAGTATGCGCGAAAGAGTGAGGCTTCTTGACGGAACCATGACGATTGACTCCCAACCCAGGAGTGGAACCACCATCCACGTTCGCTTGCCCCTCATTCAATTGAAAGGATCTCATCTGGCGGCCGGTTAAAGAAGGGCGAATACCGCGCAGCTTATCAATCACTCACCAAGAATATTATTCACCACAGCCGACCGTCTAAGCTGGCCTGTCAATTTTGATAGTTCCACTATTCTATTTTCCTAAATAGCCTGCACTGAAGAGCGGACTTTGTGCTGGCCTTGTGCAGGACCGTAACTAGGCCACGATGTACGTCATGGACATAAATCGTCTGGCAACGAGACTACTCGGCCCTCCGGAAATCATCGGCAAGGATGCAAGGAGCGTGCTTCGCTGGAGAATCGTGGGGAACAATGCAATTAAGCTCTACCTGGACCACCGTACCGGAGAAAGTTCGACCATCAGCGCTGACGACTACCCTGGACGGTTCCTGTCGATTGGCTTGCAAACATCCTCGCCAACTGGGTCCCGATCGGCATGTGCCGCGCTAAATCAAGAAAGTTGGACGGTGCTGCTCGGCAGGTCGTAGGCGATTGAGGAGCGGTGTTCTTGGTTTACAAGAGGGACAAATGAGCAGATGCAGTCATCCACGGTGCATTATGTTGCCGCTAGCAATTCTTGTATTGCTCTTGTGTTTCGGCGACCAACCACTGTTATCGGCGCGCAATAAGGTCGCAACCAAGACCTGGAATTCTTCTCAAATTTGGCAAGATCTGAGGGAAGGGAATGTCCGGTACATTGCGGGCAAGCCGCAACCGCGGAATCTAACTCATCTACGCACCACTTTGGCAGAAGGTCAACATCCGAAGGCGATCGTTCTCGCGTGTTCGGATAGCCGTGTCGCTCCGGAGTTGATATTCGATCAAGGTTTAGGAGACCTCTTTGTGGTGCGTTCCGCCGGAAATATCGCGGATGCGATTGGTCTGGGAAGTATTGAATACGCCGTCGAGCACCTCGGGAGTACGGTGCTGGTAGTGTTGGGTCACACCAAATGTGGGGCCGTCACGGCTGCATGTTCCAGGGAAAAAATGCCCACTACAAACTTGCAGTCGATAGTGACTAAGATCACACCCGCGGTTGCGAATGCCGAGAAGTCAGCGCCAGGCGACCTGGTTGAAGCAGCAATCAAAGAAAATGTACACCAGAGTGCCAGCGATGTGCTGGCTAACAGTGAACTGCTGCGCCATGCCGTGGAAGAAGGCAAGCTCACGATCTTTAAAGCTGAATACGATCTCAATACAGGGAAGGTTACCCTCCTTGACAAGGGTCATCAGTAGACCTTAGATACGAGGTCCCTCGAATGAACTCTGATGCTTTGCGAACCAACCTAACCTTGCCCAAGTTGGACCCCTCCGAAAAAAGGGCATTGATTGTTGGTGACGACCCTGAACTGAAAATGGAACTTTCAGCCATTCTGCAGAACTGGAACATCGAACGGGCGGAGAACAACTCCGAAGCCTTGGCAATCGTTAAATCACAGCACTACGACCTCATTCTGACGAGTGAGAGTACTTCCGGGAAAGCAGATGTCGAACTGCTTTGCAATATCCGGCGAGTGCGTCCCCATATTCGCCTGATCATTCTCACAAATCAGAGCACCACTGAGGATGTCATCGCCGCGATGCGAGAGCATGCTTTCAGCTATTTTTCCAAGCCGTTATCCTCTCCGTTCTTCGCTGAAATCATCCGCCTTGCGACTGAAGGAGAATGCTGGGACAACGGAATCGAGGTTCTATCGGCTACTCCGGCATGGATTCGGCTGGCAGCGCGGTGTGATAAAGCGACTGCCGACCGGCTTTTGCAATTTTTCCATGAGATGGTCGACTTGCCTGACCCAGAGAAGCATGATGTGGGGGTTGCTTTTCGTGAGATGTTCCTAAACGCTGTTGAACATGGGGCGCACTTTGATCCTAGTCAGTACGTCGAGATCTCTTACATTCGAGGCCGTCATGTCATCATGTGCAGGGTAAAGGATCCTGGCCGAGGCTTTTCGCTAGAGGAGATCCAGCACGCAGCGATTGCAAATCCGCCCGATGATCCCCTCCGCCATCAGATTTATCGTGACGCAAAGGGATTGCGGCCCGGGGGCTTCGGAGTTCTGCTGACTCAGCACTTGGTTGATGAAGTTATTTACAGCGAAAAAGGTAACGAAGTTCTTCTGGTCAAATATTTGGACGTTCAGCAGCAGACGGCAGCCTAGAATTCCTTGATCTACTCTGCGATTTACGGCTACTACGGATGGGACTGCTTCTGCTGTCAGTGTTGACAGTGGCTCCAACTCGCGTTTGTCGCTTACCGTCAAATCGCGTGCACAATTTTACATCCACAGCGAAGTGTATGCGCGGTTGGCTGATGGCAGCCCTATTATTCGTAGGGGGTATTCCCAGTCCGAGTCAGACGTCGCCGCCTAAATATCAGCCCGGTACAGTGATGGAAGTCAGGCCACACCAGTACACCACCGGAGAACAAGATCGAGATACTGATCGTTATGACGTCTCAGTGAAAGTGGGCAACACGATTTACGTCGTCTTGTACACCCCTCCAAATCGGGCCAAAGGTGTGGAGTACGCCAGCGGTCTAAGTATTCTTGTCCTGGTCGGTACCGACACTCTGACGTTTAACAGCAAGCTCTCTGGAACGACAAAAGCTCCAATCCTACGCAGGGAGTCGCTCCCGGCCGAGAGTACTCTCGATTGGTCCAAACTGCCTGGCCAATATTTCAGCATGAAGCAACAGCACCTCTCGGAAACACTCGACCTGACTCAAGACCAGCAGACCCAAATCAAGCCAATCTTGGAGCAGGAAGCCGGGGAGGCCGGACAGTTCCTGGACAATCCTGTCCTGTCACGCAAGGAACAACTTGAGCGCTGGGAAAAGCTGGTGCGCGCGTCAGACGCCAAGATGAAGCCGTTCCTGTCCCAGGTTCAAGTGCAGAAATTGGACGATTTGCGTCAACAGCAGAAGAAGGATTTGAAGAGAATGATGGCGGAGCAAGACGCTTCCCAGCGAAATTAGTTTGTTGTTGGTTGCCTGTTCTGGCGTGTCTTTCTCGATTTCCCCGGTCGTACGATCCTTTTGATATCGGGAGCAAACTCAGCGAGCCAATTAGCTCCAAATCCGAATGCCACCTGTGTGATCGCTGCGCGATACCCCTCCGCGACCAGATCCTTGTTTCGGGGTTTCCATGTGCCAGCTACAACGCCCGCAGCAAAAGCCCCTCCGTAGAGCGCGAACTGAGGACGTAATGATTTTTCGGTGCTGTCGTAGGTAATGAGATTTCTGATGATCGCATGTCGGGTACGCGCCCAAAAGCCTGCACAGCGACACCGGTCATATCGAGGCTCATAGCCGAGGATGCCATTTCCTAGAGCCACGAACGAATTCTGCATTACAAACTGAGCCTGGCGTGAGCCGACCCGGTGCGCATACCCTTCGAACCCTGTCCCCCATTCAGGCGGACTGCCACTGACCTGGTCTCCGACAGAAAATAGCAAGGTCTTCACATAGATTCCTGGAGTAGTGAAGCTTTGGCGCAGATAGAGTTTGAATCGCTGCTCTGCGGTGAGCGACACCAGGCGAGCGTCTTTATGTACATAAGCCCCGTATAACCAATTGACATTGAGTTCGGGATTCGATTTTGATTTGCGTGAGCTGTCCGGGCTGGATTGCTGGGCCATGCAAACGAAAGACATCAGTGACAACGCAGTCAAAACCAACCCATAGGCCCGCCACCGCGCAAATACGAACATCAGATTTGGGTGCAGTAGCAAATCTCAACGGTTCTTTTCGAGGCAGATAACGAAGTTCGCCAAGACAAATCAACTTCGTGATGTACTCTCTTGCCTACTTGGGTTGCAGAGTCAGGGGCTCAGCGAGCCTGAAGCTGAGAGCCGATTCTGCAGGAATCTCGATCTGCTTATTTCCGGTTACTGCACCGCCGACAAATCCTGCGCCTGCTCCCACCAGCGCCCCGATACCCGCTCCCTTGCCACCACCGGTTAGCCCTCCAATCAAGGCACCGCCGGCAGCTCCTCCGCCTGTGGTAGCCGCAGTTCTTTTTCCCTTTCCCTTCTGCGTACTACTTAATACTTCTGTCTGGATCTGATACGTATGGTGGTCTACAGAAATACTCGTTAGCGCCAAGTCCAGTTGCGCTTCGCCTTTAATCTTTCCTTTCGTCTTCGCGTGAACGACGGTGCCGCCAACCGTCGATCCTGCCGCCAACGCTGCTCTCCCATTCACGCTTACAGGCTGTGCCAGTGTTGCTAGAAAAGCTTGACCTTCCTGGCTATCTTTAGAACTTAATGCCTGGTCCATTCTGACCGTAAGCACAGTTCCCGCCGGTACCACGATCGGTGGTGGAGGAGGCGGAGGGGGAGGCGGTTCCTTGACTGGCGTTGCTGCTGGCGCAGCAGGCGAGGCGGCTGCATGTTCCGCGGCAGCCAGACTCGGTTCAACTACCGTTTCATCGTGAAAGTCCGAAACACCAGGTTCCGCTTCTGCAATCTCCTCTACTCTTTGCTGAGTTTTGGAGCTAGGAACTTTTCCTTTGAGTACTACGTTGCCCTTCTTGGCTGAGACCTCAACCTCGGACCCCTTCGTTTCCGGATCGGAGGCTACCTTTGATTCAATATCATTCTTAATCTGATTATCGTCAGGGTGTTTCGAGCAACCAATCGAGAACACCATGCACAGGATCAACGACCATAATAGGACATGATTACGCATTGATCCTCCTGTGAACACCGACACAGCTGAGTCGCGGGACAACTATCAAAATGGTCGGTTGTGCCGGTCGTCAGCTGTGGAACGTTCAGCCGTTATGCTAGCCACGTACTTTTCCGCTGCACAGTAGGAGAACTGATAAAGGCGACCTAGAAAACTAGTAGAGAGTAACTAGAATTTTGCTAGAGGAAGGCTAGAGAATTACTAGGTGGCGCAGTGGAGAATCCTCCCAGGAATTGAAACCTTATTGAAGGTTCCAAGTTGCGGTGCAGCAACGACATGCCCATAACTCTTAGGTAGAGTGTTGGTCTAAAAAGCTACGTTCCTGTAGGAGCAAATGTTGTTGGCAACTGTCAATGGAACGAATCCATCCAAAAGATATCTGTAAGTTTTGACAGTTGCAGTGCGAAAAAATACTATGTCTGCAGCAACCGACTAATTTCAGAATGCTCTCTCGCAAGCAGACCTTTATCCCAGGGTTGTCCTCGTTAGATGTTCCTTCGAGTTTTCATTGTGGCTGCAAGGCGCTTGCGATCCTATTAATGCTTGCGGCCATTACTGCCACGGCGAAATCGCGAGTACATAAGTCGGCGCCCATCCGCATCAAGGGTTCCTATGTAATCGCTGCCATCTGCAAAGAGGGGATTATTGTTGCCTCCGATTCGAGGGGTACTCTAAAAAATGGACACGGCCGGCGCATTGCTTACTACGACGTGAATCAAAAGATCTTTCCCGTGGGTAACAAAGTCATCGCTGATACTGGCTACGCCTCCCTCAATGATCCGACAATTTCGTTCTTAGCTGCTTTGATGTCACAGTTCGGCAGCGATCCGGCTTCCCATGTCGATGTTGAACAGCTTCCGCACGCTTATTTCAAATATGCCAACACAGTTCTACCCGAAGCGGGCGCAGAGTCAGCCAAAATTCAGACGTTGATTTTTGCTGGTTTTACCAGCAATAAACCGGTCATGTGCATTTATGACGGGGAATCTGGCCGTGGCACGAAATGTCGCTATTCCGGCTATCTGGCAAGTCCGAACCAACAAATTCCGGGTCTCAGTCACGTCGAAACCCTTTCATTTCGAGAAGCGGCGAATGTGATGCGTCAAACGATTAACGCCTACGCTGCGGCAGTGCAGCCAGGATCGGTCGGCGGCCCCGTGGTGATCAGGACTATCCAATCGTCAGCGGCTTCCGCATGGCTGGAGATGCCTCCCCGGTGGCCCAATTGGCGGGTATTCACGGATTTAGCGGAGGACTATAAATCAGGACGGGTAATGTTTAATTTAATGCCCGGAATCCGTAAGGGTGAACTGGATTCGCTTGTCGAGGATGGCGCTACTTGGGCACGGCTCGGGGCAGAACCAAACCAACCGAAAGTTGCGAATCCTGCGCCCATTATTGGGTCTTATCCAGACCAATGAAGAGCTCAGCAGATCCCGATTGTGCCTACTCTATCAGGACGTCAATCCTGTACGAATCTTTCAGGGTATCTTTGTGAAGTGGTCTACTGTACTTACCGCTACCGCATTTTTAGTTCTCCTTCCTCTTGCTGAACCACAATCGACAGATGAGGTCCATGTCGCCACTCGGGTCGACAATTCCTCAAGACCATCCTCTGAGGCCCAGATAAACATAGCCCGGAATCAAACAAAATCTCTGCGCGCTGACGTGGAACTAGTCCTAGTACCGGTGACAGTAACGGACGGGTTAAACCGGCCGATCGTTGATCTTCAGAGCAATAACTTCCAGTTGTATGAGAACGAAAGGCAACAGGAGATTCAGTTTTTCTCTCGGGAGGACGCTCCGATTTCAGTCGGGCTGATTCTGGACTTCAGCAAAAGCATGGAGAACAAGTTCGAATTCGAACGAGCGGCACTGAAAGCTTTCTTCAACAATGCGAATCCGCAAGATGACTATTTTGCGATAGCCATTTCCGATCGCCCAGTGGTCATCGCCGACTCCACCCAATCGATTACCGACCTTGAAGACAAGCTAACGTTGGCTGTGCCGGCGGGCAACACTGCGCTGCTCGATGCAATCTACCTGGGTGTGTCCAAAATGCATCAGGCGCGCTATCAACGGCGTGCTCTACTGATTATTTCTGACGGAGGTGACAATCATAGCTATTACACAGCCAAGCAGACCAAGGCATTGGTCGAGGAAGCGGATGTTCTTATGTATTCGATCGGCTTGTTTGACGACATGCCGGTCCCCATTTTCAAGACAATTGAAGAAAAACTGGGGAAGCGGCTTCTCACGAACATCACAGATCTCACCGGCGGTCGAACGATTACTGCAGATGATCGGGAGAAGATTCCAGACATCGCTGCCCTGATCAGCAGGGAGCTTCGCCAGCAATACGTACTTGCCTATCGATCAGATCAACCCCGGCACGATGGAAGGTGGCGGAATATAAAAGTACACGTCATCGCGTCCGGTAATACCCAGCCTGTACACGTGCGCTATAAGAAAGGGTATATAGCGGCGACAGAGTAGAAGCTTGATTGAAAGAGGCGGGCCAACTGAATATCAGCTGGCCCGTGTTGGTTTACTCGCCAGGAGGGGGTGTTGGCACAGAAGCTTTTCCTTTCTTGGGGGCGCCAGTCCGATCCGCCGGTAAAGAGTTTTCATCGACCACCGTAGTGTCGTTCAGCGTGAAGTTGCCGCCTTCCGGCACAAAGTAGAATTTGGCCTTCGCAGCGGTCGCGTGAGTATTGGCCTTGCGCACCTCAATCCGATTGGGATCAATCTGCTGTTTAGCCTCACCCGCGGTCAGATAAGCTTTCGCGTTTGCTGCGCGTAGAGCATCCACATCATTTACCAGTGACTCTTCGGCATCATCGGCATACCCGACAATTACCAGCTTGCCGTTCGGCTCATGCTGTAACCGAAGAGCTGCTTCGTCCAAAGTCGCTTTGCATGCATTGTCCACGCGAGCCATTTTCTTCGCGTTGGTGAAGTCGCATTCACTGATCAGCGTCTCGCTGGCTACCTGCGGCGGTGGCGGAGCCGGCGGAGCGACGACGCTCGCGCTGGTTGCACAGCTTCCGCTAAGTCCGTGAACATCTGTGACCTCGATGTTGACACTAAGTGTTCCTGGCGGAGCATTAGTTGTGTCCAGGGTAGCCACGGTTGTAAATTCGCCAGGAGCATTGCCCACGGTAGTATTACCTTCTTTAAGAGCTCCGGCGGTGGTTGAAAAGTTCCGCTTCTCGATCCGGCTACCGTCTGGGCTGGTTCCTTGGACATTGATGGTTACTGGTTCACCTGGCTTGACACTTGTTGGGCTGGATGAACAACTAATTTGCGGATTCTGGGGTTGTTTAACCGTGAATGACGCAGTACAAGTTGCGGTGTTGTTCTTTTTTTGCTTCGGATCACTCACGTTCGCCGTAACCGTGTACTGTCCTGGTTTAAGGTTAGTAGTGTCGATGCTGGCCGAGGTTCCCTGGCCGCTGGTTTCTCCACTCGTGCTTGACCAGTTATAGTCCAAGCTATGTTTCGGGTGAAAATCGATCGGTTGAACTGACGCGTTTACCGGGCCGTTCCAAGGCAGTACTTCGGCTGGGTTTGTAGTGCAGGAGGCATGTGGTGGTGGTGGCGTCGCCCCTCCCATCCGGAAGACGAGTCCGGCACTGTAACGAAGGTTTTGCTGCCACCTGGTGCTGTTAACATGGCCCAGTCCGGGAACGTTGAAGGGTGAGAAGTTCGTAGGCAAGTAGTCCAGTTCTATCGGTCGAAAGCCTATGTGTCGACTTAGCCGAACGTCGATGCCGCCGCCCAGAAGCAAGGCTGCCGCATTCTGGGTGGAGGCAAACTTTGTGCTCGTGACGCCGGGAGTTTCGGTTACGCCCCGAATTCCCGGAAGGGGAGTCGGAAGCAGAGCATTGGGAATAAAGAAACTCCTGGAATTGTGGACACCTCCTCCGAAAAACTCGAAGAAAGGTGAGACAACTCCTGCCTTATTCACGTAGACCCTCGGCCCAAATAAATATGTGAAGCCGGTTTGATCCGGGTGCAGAGTTTGACTCCCGTCGACGGTAAGGCTGCTGTTGTGACTGCCGCCAAGCTCCCCAACGAGTCCAAGGAAATGTGTAACGTTGAATTGTAGTGACCCTAGCCCGCCGTTGGCGCTGAATGCATTTACGGGCGACGAAGCATTGAATCTTGTGTAGGTATAGCCCCCATAGACTTCGGCCTTAGGAATGTCTTGAGCGGCCCCGTGGATAGCGAATAAGAGTAAGCATGCGAAAGCTGCGAGATGCTTTGTCATGTTGATCAACCTCTCCTCCCACTGAGCCGCGTCTTGTTAGAGCTCGAAATAGTTCTTTACCGAGTCAGCATTGTCATCGGCAAAGCAATCATGTCCGACCGGTTCAGCTTGTCAGGCGCAATCCTAAAAAGAGGTGTTTAGGTTGAGTACTGTCAAAAGTGTCAGATAATAAAGAGCACACCGAACTTCTTTTGCTCACGATGGACGCCATCATTGTCTCTTCGGTTATCGCAGAATGCTCGTACACTTGCGCCAAGTGAGGTTACTCCATAAAGCAGGTCAGTACTTGGTGTCACACTGACATTAGTGACAGTTATCTTTGTCGCTGCAAGGCCGCTAGCATCAGGAGGTTTTTGAAAACGTACTTAAGAACCATGTAGTCAGCTCTTGAAGTAAGTTGTGGTAACTGCTGCCTCGGTACCAGAACAAGCACCCAGGGTTGTGGCTTGCAGAAGCGCGTTCGACCGATTCTGAGGTGTACGCGCGCGCTTTCGTCATGGAAAATCGAAATCGACCCCGCCTGGTGATCGCTGACGACCACACGCTCTTGGCCGAGGCGTGCAAACGGCTGCTTGAGCCGGAGTTTGATGTTGTTGCCGTCGTGAATAATGGCCGAGCTTTGATCGAGGTCGGCACAAGGTTTCAACCCGACGTCGCCATCGTAGACATCGGTATGCCTGAAGTGAACGGGCTGGATGCCGGCCAACAACTCAAGAGTCTCATTCCCCTCACGAAGCTTGTCTTCCTGACACAGAACCAGGATCCCGAAGTTGCTGCAGAAGCGTTTCGACGCGGTGGGTCAGCCTACATCGTAAAGAACGCCGCCGCGGTCGAGCTGATCGTGGCAATCAGGCAGGTTCTGAAAGGACAGCTATATCTGTCGCCCCAAATCACGGAAGACACGGTCAACTTCCTACTCCGTACTGGCAAAAGCTTCGAAGGCGAGAAACGGATCACGACCCGGCAACGAGAGGTATTACAGCTTCTTGCCGAGGGAATGTCGATGAAGGAGATCGCTGCCGTTCTTAACGTCCGGCCTGGAACAGTCGCGTTTCATAAATATAGAGTCATGGAGAACCTGGGTTTAAAGACCAATACTGAATTGCTGCAGTACGCAATTAAACATCACATCGTTCTGTAGGCGACGGGGCTCGTGTGTATCTTCCGCCTTGTTGGGGCACACGCCTTTCAGAAGCTGACAAAACTGACAGTTAGGGAAATATTGTTTCGCGGGTAGCCTCCGAACCTGCACGTGTTTTGTCGGCAATGTTCATTTCGCTTCAAAGAATGTGGTTGCTCCGTGGCGTCTTCAATGGCATCACGCACCGAGGTGTGTACTCATGATTTCTCCCCTGTCAGCGATATCTCGAGTTGGCATTGTGATCTTTATTGCAGCTTCGTTTGTGCTGCCTTGTTGTTCCCAGACCGAAGGATCAAGCAGCGAAAGTTATCCTGTTAATAAGCCGGCGTTGACATTGCAAAAAGAAGTTCCTGAAGTAAACCTCTTACTCACCGTGACAGACCGCCACAGCCATTTTGTCCGCAATTTGCTGCCAACGGACTTCACGATCAAGGATAACGGAGAGGCTCCAAAGAGGGTGACGCATTTTGAAAGTCAGACGAACCTACCTCTTCGGTTGGCGTTGGTCATTGACACCAGCGATTCTGTTGCGTATTGCATGGAGTCGGAAAAGTACGCAGCGAAGGCATTTCTTCGAGGAATCTTGCACTCTGCTTCAGATCTCGCCCTGGTCATCAACTTCAGCTCAAGAGTTAACCTGGTGCAGAGCGCGACGGCCGACCAGCGATTGCTTTCGCACGCCATCGGTAGATTGCGGCACGGCGGCGATACGGCCATCTATGATGCCGTGGGTACAGCTAACACGGAACTGGCAAAACTTGATGCCAGTGAGCCTTCGCGGCGCTCAATCATATTGATTACCGACGGCGACGACACTTCAAGCAAATTGACATTGAAAGAAGCTGCTCAAATAACGCAAGAGAACGGAACTGTCGTCTACGTGCTCGACACTGGCGTGCGATATGTTGGCAGTGCTGAAGGAGAAGCAAACATGCGGCAACTGGCAGACATGACCGGAGGGCGATTTTTTAAGACTGCGGATGGAGGTCGGCTTGATGATGCATTTGATGCGATTAAATCAGAGCTTCGCAGTCAGTATGCAATCTCATATGTGCCCGAGAATTCAAACTGTGACGGCCTCTTTCATCAAATTGTTGTCCTGGTACCAAAGAAGCTCATTGTTCGCCATCGTCAAGGGTATTTTGCGAGATAAGTCATTCGGTCTGGCGCACAATATTACTCGGGTTGTTTTGAGTTGTGAGCGGGTGATATAAGCCTAGGCCACCAGGACGTGCTTCTTGATGGCGTATCGCACCAGTTCAGCGTTGCTGTGGGCATGGACCACATCCATAATGCGATACTTATGAAATGCGACGGTGCGGGTCGTCAGGTTCAGAACACTCGCGACCTCTTTCATAGATTTACCCTCAGCTAACAATTGCAGCACTTCTCGCTGGCGCTCCGTCAGTTGAACTTCTTCTTCAGCCGGAGCTTGATCCTGGCCAAGAAGGAAATCAACGGTATCCTTCGCTATAGCCGGAGAAAGATACGACTTGCCCTTCAGAACCTCCCGGACCGCGAGCGTAAGTTCAGAAGCGGCACACTGTTTCAGCAAGTACGCGGAGGCGCCACAACGAAAAGCCTCTGCTGCCAGATCGGCATCCTGATTCATAGTGATATACACTAGCTTCACCGAGCGCAGTAACCGCTTAATCTGTTTGCCGGCGTCTAAGCCGTTGAGCAGAGGCATGCCCACATCAACGATGATTACCTGGGGTTTCAAGGTTGATGCCATTCGTATCAGCGCGCGGCCGTCACCGACGGTAGCAACGACATCATATTCTGCCTCGAGCAGCTTTTTGCAGGCCTCCGCCACGAGCGTGTGGTCGTCTGCCACGATAATCTTCGGCCGGCTTTCCATGGTTCCACCCCCAGTCGGTCTGTTTGTGGATTCGGCTAATCCTAGTTGTCACAATTTTTGATCTGTATATCACGAAACACCACTGTTAGAAATACCAGTCCCGGACCTGGTACGGCCACGCAGTTGGTAAAACCAGAGCTAAATGCTTGTACCTCAATAGCCTAATGAGCTGGCAGGAATACAGGCAGAGAACTGTCAATTCACGAACTTAAAGACGTGGTAGTTCACTCGTAAAATTCGGCCAACTGGCTGACCTACAATACTTTCCTTATGCCCGCGACGTTCTAGCCCGATAACGCGTCGCGGGTCCTTCCTTAGTTTGTAGCAGATGGTAGAGGCTTGCTTAGGTCTGATGTCAGCGGTTGTGCAGGTTCATTCGGACAACTGTCGTGTAATCTCGCTTTCCCGTAACTGATTTGAAAATCTGGCACTCACAAATTGCTGACCTCGCAGAACTGCATGGACAGCAATGAGCAGTTCGCTTCCTGCATCGATTTTGAGTACGTATCCGCTCGCCCCTGTCGCCAGCGATTCCCGCACGATTTCAGGCGAAAATTCCTGGCTAACAAAGAGCACTTTGCAGGACGGGCAAGTCTGGTTGATCCGACGTGAGACTTCGATCCCGTTCAGTTTTGGAAGTCCAATGTCCAGCAGTACCACATCGGGGCGCAATTCTACTATCTTGGCGACTGCTTCCAGCCCGTCAGATGCTTGTCCGACGAGTTGCAGATCAGTTGTCTTCTGGATCGACCTCGAAGTGAAGCGCCGCCACGGTTCGTGGTCGTCTACTATCACAATGCGAATTGGGCGCGTGCTCAGCAAATACCCTGCTTGCCGTGAAAACCGATAAGTCAATTAGAACGAGATGCCCTCTTTCAGCAGCAGCGAACGGTGTTCTCATACTGTAGCTGTATTTTCTGCTGTGAAAATGGCTCACATGGGCCATTCCTCTGCACGGACGTGCCAGAAACTCTAGCGATAGGGAATACCGGAAGGGCGTGCGTCGGCTCTCATCGATTGTTTTGTCGGGTTTGCGAAGGAAGCGCGCAGAAAGGTGAGATGACACTGATTAGATTCAAGCGTCGGTTAGCCCGTGGCCAAGAGTGCTCTCAAAGATTCCGCACAATTCAAGTTCCGAATAGCTACAGATTGGACAGAGTGCCTCATGCACGGTTTTAATACAGTGGATCGTGACAAATGAATCACACGTGCAGCAATGCCATAAAGTCGCAGTTAAATCCGTCCGATTCGCTGCAGGGGGTTGGGTTCCCGGTATATACATACGCAGACGTCATCCTTACTGAGCTTGACATCGTAGTTGTGCCCGCGACGATCGCAACTGTCAATCTTCACAGGTAAGAAATTCCAGAAATCTACTGTTCCGCAACTATCCCCTCAAACGAAGTAATTCCGACCAACCGGCCTTGCACCACTTCGACATCTCGAAGCGGGTAACCGGTATCCAGATCAGCCGACCAGTTCCTTCCATCATCATGGCTCCGGTAAACTATGCCGTTCGACAAGTTCGTTGCCCGGAGCACACCGCTATCGGGGTCATACGAAATCGAACTAAGATTTAGCTCTGGTAGCCCATTCTCCATTTTTTGCCAACTGTCACCTGAATCCGAACTCCGGAATGCGCCTTCGCGCGCCGCCAGAAAAATAGTTCCATTGGATGTCACCGCGATGCCGCGAATGTTTGAGGAAGGTGACGGCTTGGCCACCTGCCACGTTGCGCCCGTATTATGCGAAATGAGTATCTCTCTGTGAGTCGCTGCAATGAGAAGTTCTCTGTTAGAACGTATTCGACGAAAATCCGTTCGGCCTAAAACGGGGCCGCCATGCCAAGTCTTTCCCCTATCTGTGCTCGCAAAAAGTCCCGCTGAAGTAGCAGCCAGCCAGCGCCCGGGCACAAGCTCAACATCATTGATTCTCGCAGCAGCTAACCGCTGGGTTGGCGAATCTGCCGCCACGCGTGAGTGTCTCGCAAGCTGCCTGTTTACAATGTTCGGTTCCCATTTGGTGGCATTGCGGTGTAGCACAAAAATTCCGCGGTTCGTACCCGCGATAAGACTGCCGTCCTCAAGGCGCCTGAGTACGAGTACATCCCGCCCCTCCAACCCATTGCTCTTCTGCTGCCAGGTTCCATCTGGACCAAGAGAGAACACGCCACCAAACTCGTGGTCGTTAGCGACACCGACCATCATCCTATGAGGAGCGTCAGCTAGAATTGTCGTTACGTAACGATGACTGTAACCATGATTGGAAGGTGACAGACCCTGGCCACCGTCGTCGCTCGTCAGAACGCCATTTCGGTCCGTCGCAAGCAGCAGGCGAGACGAGTTCCGTGGGTCAACTACAAGATCGTTTACCACGAGATTTACGTTGCTCATCAATCTCCACTTGTTTCCAGCGTCCTCTGTTTTCCAAAGTCCTTGGGTGGTGCCCGCATATATGACATTAGAGTTTCGTGGATCCAAGGTGAGAATTCGTGTACGTCGAGCGGAAAATGGAATCCCTTGAACTTTACGAAATGACTCGCCCGCAGTATTGCTTCTGTAAATACCGGAGCATGCACTGACGAACATTGTTGACGAACTCCTCGGGTCCATGATGATGGAGAAAACGTCGGAGTCGTCGATCATTCCGCTGTTGATTCGGTGCCAGTCTTTCCCAGCATCCGCCGTCTTCCAGGCTAAATGTGAAGTCCCCGCATAAATCACAGTCGCGTCATGTGGATCGATTGCAATGGACTCAACGTTCCTGATTTCAGCGTTGTTGGAAATCGATATCTGTTGCCATGTGTCTCCATCATCGCGAGTTTGATAAACGCCGATACTTGTCCCGGCCACTAAGAGTTTCGGATCTATAAGTGCAATCGCGAGCGCGTGGACAGGCTTCCCGTGAATACCTGCGAGTGTCATCCACGTTTTTCCTCCATTGCGGGAACGAAACACATCTCCCGCGCTTGGATCGCTTACACTCCAGGCCGCGACGAACATAATTGCAGGGTTTCTCGGATCGATCACGATGTGGTCGATTACGTAATCATCTCCTCCAAGCTGCGCATACCATGACCAGCTGCGTCCCCCATTATTGGAGACGAATAAAGAGCCGCTGCTTGTGCCAAGAAAGATACGGTCGGGGTTGCTGGGGTCGTAAGCCAGACTGCGTGCGTCCCCGCCATCCGGACCTAATCTAATCCACGGGCCTGCCACGCAAAACGAGCACAAAAACCCCATTGACACCACAAAAGGTAATAGTGGCGTAATCAAGCACCGAAGGCGCCCAAAAACTTCTAAGTCGCTGTTAAGACATTGCATGACGCGAAAACCATCAATAAAGAAAAATGCATGGGCAGTCCGAATGCTCAGCAAGGCTGTTTATTCGAACTGCCCCACGCCCCAAGCACCCATGGGGCGCAGTCTTAGGTGAGCATGCGAGCGGAAGCAATAGAAACTGTTAGTAATAACAGCGAATTCTGAGCTTTACCAGTGAAACACGGTTCTGGGTTTTTAGTAATCGGAGTCACCGCCCTGCAGAATAAGTCCATCAAAACGCGTGACGGCCATGATCCGATCGCCCAAGGCCACGAGGAGACGCAATGGATATCCGGTGTTGGAATAGAGGTGCCACCTGCGTCCATCATCAGTACTCTCAAAGATATACGTACTTTCTGCGCTTGCGGCAAGCAGTCGATGTCTATTCCCACTGTACGTGATGTAACTGACAGCGCTTGTGGGTAAACCAATACGCATCCGAACCCAGTCTCTACCTGACCTCTGCCTTCGAAATGCGCCGTGGTCAGAGCCGATAAAAAGTTGTCCATCCGGAGACATGGCGATGGTGTGAATGGTGTGCACCGGCCGAGGCAAGGTGTGTAACACTCTCCAGTGAGTTCCATGATCGCGTGAAACCAGTAGTTTTCTGCTGGTAGCGAGTACGATGAAAGTGCCGCCTGCATGTATCGAAATGAAATTCTGAGTACCTAAAGGCGCAGATTTCGTCCAGCTTTTGCCTTGATCAGAGCTATTGAAGAATCCATTTGTTGTGGCGGCAAACCACCCGTCAGTAGTGATTTCAATATCGTTCACCCTCGCTGTACTGATGATCGCCTGTCCAGAGCTTTCGATGTAGTTCGGCTCAGTCGAATTTCCCAATGGTCGCCACGCTAACCCATTTTCGTCCATGGCAAACAATCCCTGATTGGTTCCTGCGAGAATTGTTCCATCAAAGGTTCGTTTTAGCACGAACACATCACGGCCATTCAGGCCGGCGCTCTTACTGACCCAGTGTTGCCCGTTGTCTGCTGATGCGAAGACACCGCCCAGATCTCTATCATTTGCCAGGCCTATATATAGAAGATCCGACTTCCCGGCAGGCGGCAGAATGGATGAAATGTACCTGTGTGAGAATCCCGCGTTCGACGCAACGAAGCTCAACTCCGGCCCTTTGCTGGCCAGGATCCCTGCACGATCTGTTGCCAGGAGCACACGGCCAGAATCGCGCGGATCAATCAAGATGTCGTTGACCACTAGATCGGGAGATGTTACTCGATTCCATCTTAGGCCAGAGTCACGCGTGACCCACAAACCTTCTGTAGTTCCTGCGTAAACGATATTCGGGTTGTTCGGGTCTTGTTTCAAGATGCGCGTGCGGCGCGCAGAGAACGGAACGCCCTCTGCTCTATCGAATTCGGTTCCCCCGTTCAAACTTTTATAAATCCCTGAACACGCACTCGCATACACGGTCTGAGTGTTCGATTCATCGAGAATAATTGAAAAAACGTCAGAATCATCAATCATGCCAGCTTGGATACACCGCCACGTCAATCCGCCATCAGTAGTCTTCCAGGCCAGATGCCAAGTCCCGGCGTAGATCACATCAGGGTTATTCGGATCGACCGCGATGGACTCCACATCCCTAATGTGAGTGTAACGCTGGGAGATCTTGCGCCAGGTACGCCCAGCATCATTGCTTCGGAAGACTCCGTCGAGTGCTCCTGCCAGTAAAAGTCTGGTATCTGATGCTGCAATAGCCATGGCCCGAATGGATCGCCCGTGCATCGCAGGAACGCTGTGCCAAGTCTTGCCGGAATCCTGGGAACGGAACAACTCCCCGGCATGATGACTCTCCAAACTCCAAGCACCAGCGTAGATGTTATTCGAATTAACGGGGTCGATAATAAGATGATCGATTACCAGGTTATCGCCTGTACTCAAGCGGGTAAGGTGTTCCCACGAGTGGCCTCTATCGGATGATTGAAAGATCGCTCCGCTGCTGGTGCCCAATAAAATACGGTCCGGGTTGCTGGGGTCGTAAGTTAGGCTCCGCGCATCCCCGCCATCAGGTCCGACAAGTCCCCAGGTCACTGCCAATGCATTCTCGTGCAACAAACTTAGTAAGAAAATTAAGAAGAACCAGCGCAGAGTTCCCCAGCAGTTTCGAGCGGAAAGAAAATAAGTAACCATATGAAAATTGAGATTTACTCCTTGGAACTATTTAATTAAACAGGCAGACAAATGGGATGTGTTTTCAAATGGGCAGGTTTACCTCTAATAATCCACGATCGCCTTACATAACCATCCTCCGTTGACTGGACAGTGCTGGCGGGCGTTCGTAATGATGACCTGTGCTTCTTCCTCGGGAATATTTTCGTCAAGGTGCCGTAAAATAAAGCGCTTGAACGCATCATCATTCCCCGTGAAATCCAGCAGGGTATCGAGCGCAAGCCACCTTCGCGCGAGTAAGCGGCTTAGTGCATAGCTAAATTCTACCGACACCTGTCCGGTATCGCACTGTTTGAAACTTTCGAATGATTGGTAAAAGCCAGCCCACTCGCTCACTTTACTGATTTCAGAGCGCGCTCGCCGGGTCTCGGCGGGAGCACATCTTCTTGAACTTTGACCCAGACCATAAGTATTTGCCATGCCTAACATAAGCATAGCTGCAGCCAGCAATCGAGCTGTGGAAGTCTGCATAAATCTGGAAATAGCTGGACAAGGACGAGAGTTGTGCTGTCAAAAGTAGCAGTAGGCAGCCAACGTCCGGAACACATATAAGCGAATCGAGGTTAACGGCAAACAATGAAAACCGTGAGAGTAACTCTGGCAATTTTCCTGTTTTGCGCGACTCTCGCATTCGCTCAAGATAAATTCGAGCTTTATGGCGAGTACTCCTATCTACGATTTAATCCGACCGTGTTCGGACTCAACAGTCGAAGCTTTAACGGAGGAGGAGGTGGTTTTAGCTGGTACTTCGCCAAGATCCTCGGAATCAAAGGTGATTTCATGGGCTATGGGAGTACCTCATTTACGAAGACCTTCAGTTCCGGTGTGGTATTGCCCAATGGCGGCATAATTCCCGCAGGCACCTATACTTCGCAAGGCAACATGTTCACGTATTTATTTGGACCTGTAGTCCGAATCCCCATTCCACGAGTTAGGCCTTTTGGAGAGCTCCTGTTCGGGGGATCGAACACGAACGGATATGTGAACCTCGTGAATGCCATTAATGCTGGTGGAGGGACAATTTCTAAAACTCCGAATCAGCACCCGTTTACTATGGCACTCGGCGGAGGATTGGATATCGGCATTTCTAAACACGTTTCCATTCGGCCCGGCGAGCTCGATTATGTTCTATCCCGTTACACAAATCCCCTGACCAGCACCAATAACCAAAACAACTTCCGCTATTGTGGGGGAGTGGTCTTCACTTTCTGAACTTGCGGTGGGGCACAATGAAATGCTGCGATGGGTCGGTGTTCCCGTACTCTCGTTGTTAATCGTGACCCTTGCCATAGCCAACGCTTCGGCACTCGGTCTGGGTGTAACCGTACTGTCAGGAGTGCTACTGATCTTTGGTGGCTTAAGGTGCTTGACGCTGGCTCACAAAACGCGCGGCAGTCGAGCTGTCCTTGAAATTGTTATCGGCATAGCGTACGTAGGAGCCGGATTTTACTGCTTAACCCACCCACTTCTGCCGCTTACTACAGCAATATTTCCCTATAGGAAATGGACGCGAAGCTAGACGACCTACGCCACAATTCTGTTCGCTTTAGGTTTGGACCTACGTCGCTCGTTTTGAAGCACGTAGCTTCGCCCAGCGAGCTCGTTGGGCAGCCGCGATTCGCTTTCGAGCCGCTACTGACATCTTGCGCGATCCCCGGCGCTGATGTGCATCACCCTTGAACCCATTATTAACCACCTTGCCTATTGCGTTGATTGCGGAATCCAGTTGCTTTAGCTCCCGATTCAACCGTGTGCGCTCCTGCTTCAAATCCTCCAACACTGCAGTTAACTGGGCCATGTTCTCTCTTTTCTGTGTGATGGCAATTACGCAGATAGAATACTATTATGCAGCTGGAACTGTACAGAGAGAACCTTTGCCCACCGAGGTCATACCAGCGCCGTAAGCGCGTCTAATTCGGTCGCGAGTGAAATTCCAGCACATACGCACAGGCAGATTCTAGGCTAAGGCCTTCATCCAGCAAGGGTAGAAGCCAAGCTTGGTGAAAGCTTTGAGGATCATCTCGCCATTCGCCAAATAATTGACCCAGAGCTTCCGTTTTTACGAACTTTCTGGCTTCTTCTTGCATGAATCTAGATGCTATCTCCATTCGGATCTTTTCGACTTTTCTGCTCATCGTAACTCCCACATCGAGCGGCAGGTGCTAAACGTAACGGCACTACTTATGCCGCGACCGTTAAAACAGGAACCGCCAAGTTATAAAGAATGTAAACGTGAAAATAGCCAATTGTCGTTGCTCGAGAACAATGAAATGGGACAAAAAATGATTCTCCGAGAGCTAAGTCCGGGAATTGCTTTCTCTAGAGCGGAAAGGTACTTACATGATCTTCGCGCGACAATATCTTGCAATGGGTACTGATGAAATTGCCAGTCCACAAACGACAAGGGATGGACGGACACTCAGACTGTTGTGCTCGGACAGATGCTACCGCCGTTGGCGACAAAGAAGGACAGGCCGGTGAATTCTTTCCGAGGCTGTGCAGCTTGTACATGCCTGCTGTTATTTTCCATCTATTCAGCTTGGGCTCAGATCCCCTCTGCTGGAACAAATTCAGCCCAAGCCTCGCAGGCACTTCCGAAGGATTCCTTGGGCCGATCGACGCCGAAGGGTGCTGTCATGGGATTTCTGGCCGCCGCCCAAAAAGGGCAATTCGAGATTGCGGCTGAATATCTGAATACCCGCCCCGGCAAAAAGGCAGCTCTCCTTGCCGAACAGCTTTCTGTTGTTCTCGACCGTCGACTCCCGGCACGGCTCAACCAGATAAGCGACAAACCGGAAGGTTCGTTGTTGGATCCTCTACATCCGGATCGGGACTTGGTGGGGATGATTCCCAGCGCCAACGGGAACGTGCCGATCATGCTGGAGCGTATCGAGACAGAGAAATCCGGGCTAGTTTGGTTGTTCTCCAGCAGGACCGTGGAATCCATTCCAGACCTATACGAAGAGATTGAGTTTGTAGAAGTAGACAATGCGCTGCCCGAATTCTTCACGAACCGGAGAGTTGCGGGTATACCGCTGTTCGAGTGGCTCGCCGTCCTTGTTGGGCTGCCATTGATTTATCTCTTGACCTCGCTTTTGAACCGGATACTAAGCCTATTGCTGGGTTTCGTACGGCGGTCCGCTAGAAAATCGGAGTTCTCGAATCCCGACGTACTTCCGATTCCAGTCCGTCTGCTACTGATTGCGGTGACGATCCGCTGGCTGTTGACGCGAGTAGGATTGTCACTGCTGGCGCGGCAGTTCTGGTCAAGCGCAGCAACGGTCACTGCTGTGGCCGCCCTTATCTGGATATTGGTTCTCGTCAACGCCCGCGCGGAGAGCTATGCGTACCACCGTCTGCAAAAACGTAACTTGGCTGGCACGGCATCGGTGTTGCGGCTCGGCCGGCGTGTCATCGACGTTTTGCTCATCTTCGGCGGAGTGCTGGTAGTGCTTTACGCTTTTGGGGTCAATCCGACTGCCGGACTGGCAGGACTCGGAGTTGGCGGAATTGCCGTAGCCCTCGCGGCACAGAAGACCTTAGAAAATGTCATTGGCGGGGTTTCTGTGATTTTCGATCAGGTGATCCGCGTCGGAGACACGTTGAAACTGGTAGACGTTGTAGGCACAGTTGAGGAGATCGGGCTCCGCTCCACTCGCATCCGCACCCTCGACCGAACCGTCGTGAGCGTTCCTAACGGGCAGATCGCCAGCATGAATCTGGAGACTTTGTCAGCCAGAGATAAGTTTCGGTTTCACCCCTCGATTGGGATTCGCTACACTACCACTCCTACGCAGATACGGTTCATTGTTGAAGAGGCTAGAAGCTTGCTGACGGCGAATTTGTCTATTGAAAGCGAGTCCGTGCGTGTAAGGTTTGTTGGGTTCGGCTCTTCGTCGCTTGATTTGGACTTATTCGCCTACGTGTTCGCGAGAGATTGGAACCACTTTCTCGAAATCCAGGAGAAGTTACTACTTTCGATCATGGAAATAGTACGCCAGGGCGGGACTGAAATAGCCATACCTTCTCGACTAATGCTGCTTGCGGAAAGAAATATTGGACCTTCCACTGATGTGGAGCAGGCTCTCAGTCCGAACCATAACACGCTCGCGCCGGGCACCAAGGTTGCCGCATGCGGCTGAATATCAGCATCGTAAGATCTTGTCAAAAAAAGCCCGTTCTCTATCCGAGAGCGGGCTGCAAGTTGGAGGTTTGGAATGAAACGCTTGTGCAAATTTGCACCTCGTTGTTCCTGTTTTCAACTGTAAGTTGTGACAGCTGTCCTGATCCCCTATCGCTCCTCTCGGAATTGCCATTCAGCTATTTGCATGCCTCCTCATACGCTGGCGTCGTTGTGGAGAGGTTCGGGCGTTTGGATCACTTGTTGATTGCGCGTGCCAAGAGGCACGGAAACGTGAATGGTTGTACCATGCATGGGTTTTGTATCGATCAGGATCGCGCCATCGGCCAAACGAACCCGTTCACGCATACTGACAAGGCCCAGTCCACCCTTGGCAACCGCCGCAGTCGGATCAAATCCTATCCCCCTGTCTGCAATCGTAAGAGCGAGCTGATGATCTGAGCAAGCTAGCTTCACGGTGAACTGACGCACTTGGCTGTACTTCACAGCATTGTGCAATGCCTCCTGTAAAACTCGGAACAGGCACAGTGAGATTTCCTTGGATACGGCTTGGGGAATGTCGCGGCATTGAAAGTCAATCTGGACTGCCTGGCGCGCGCTAAATTCTCGGCAGAAGCTCTTAATCGCAGGGACGAGGCCCAAATACTCCAGCTGTGGAGAGTGAAGCTCGTGCGATATCGATTGCACTCCCTTTGCAATTTCGTTGAGTCTTTCTCGGACATCTAACAATTGAGCCGCAAGATCCGAAAACGACTTCGGTCGCTTTTGTCTCAGTTGATCAATGTCGACTGTGACCAATGCGATTCGTTGGTTGATGTCGTCGTGAAGGTCTCGAGCTATGCGGGTACGCTCTTCTTCCTGTACCGCAACCAACTTACGATTAATGTCAGCGAGAGCCTGCTCGGCGAGCTTGCGATCGGTGATGTCGGCGATCAACGATAAAGCACAAGGCTCACCATGCAAATCCATCAACTCTGAAGAAACCAACCCGGTCCACAAATGGCCGTCCTTTTTACGAAAAAGAAACTCAGTCTCTCGAACAGCACCTTCCTCTCGGACCTGTTGGATGAACACAAATCGTTGGTTCACGTCTACCCAAAGTCCAAGTTCAAGAGGAGTGTGGCCGATAACCTCCTCCCGCTGCCAGCCCGTCCAACGCTGAAAAGTCTCATTCGCTTCTATAAAGCGGTAATCGACAAGGCTTACCAAAGTGAACGCAAGTGGACTACGTCGAAAGGCCTTGGCGAACTTTTCTTCTGATTCCCTTAGCTCTCGTTCTGTTTTGCGCCTTCGTGCCCTTTGCCAAAGAAGCGCGAAAATTGCAACAGATTGGGCTAACAGCACAAAAATACTGGCTAGGACAAGTCGTCGATACATATCCCAGAAGGTCGGCTCCCGATTCACGATAATGCTGCCGGCTGGAAGGTTACGTTCCTTGAAGCCCCACCGCTTGAGGGCACGCCAATCGAACATGTACTTCGTCGCGGTCGTAAAGCGAGGGATGTTTTGCGGCCTTTCTCCTTTGAGTATTCGAAGTGCCATCTCACCCACGACCTTTCCTTCCTCGATCCCGCTTGAAAGATCGCCTCCGACTTCTCCATGGCCCAGGAAGCGGTCATTCAAGCTGAACACCGGTGCATTGGAGGCGGCTGCTACCATGGGGCCAATCTCGCTGGAGTTGTACGAAGTTCCCGCCGCGTCCTTGCCTAAGGGCCCCAGAAGAACAATGGTGTTAGGTGGCAACTCTTTCAAGCGTTCGAGAAGGGTGGGGAGATCCAGATCGGTGAGATATGAAATTTCGAGTCTTTGTTCGTATTCGTACAGGTCCTTTTTTATGAGGCTTTCTTGCTGCCGATCATAAGGTGCCATTCCGCCAACAACAATTACGCGCCTGGTGCTCGGCTGCAGCACCAGTGCGGCGGCAATCGTGGCTGCGGGTGCAACATCGCTTTCCACACCCGTAAACTCTGGTTCAAGCGTTGAGATTCCGGAGAGCTGATTCGGAACACAATAAACAACGGGAATACTAGGGAAAAATTTCTGATGTGTTTCGAGCATGAATCTCAGAGGAGAGGATCCTACCGTGATGATCACATCGGGCTTGCGGTCTTGATACTTCCAAACGTAGAAATGCCGAAAGACTTGCTGCTGCCCCGGGTCAGGGAACAGCACTGTCTCAAAGTATTCACGGTAAAACTCGAGGCGGTAGGGGGAATTCTGAAGAGTACTCCGAATTCCTTGGTCAACCAGATTAATAAGTGGATACGAAGTGCCGACTTCATTGAGAATCAGGATCCGCCGAACGGGCGTAGTCTGCGCGTCCGCTCGAACCAGCAAGCAGCAGGCAAAAACAATCACCAAAACATGCCGGCAGCACCGCAGTCGCTGATACCGTCGTGTGTTGCTTGTATATTGCCAGGAACGCACTAGCACTACCACCGTCGGCGAAACTGTATTGCACCAATGTTTCCGCGCTAGCTCACAATTGTGGGGTTTGTCCCTTGCGCTGGCCCCACGCGCCAGATCACAACGTGCACCTCAAGAGTCGCATATGGCGATATGTCCCTACCCTGTCAAAAGTAACAGGTGACATTTCTCCTTGAAGATTGTCGAATTCGCATGCCGCAGGCGAAACGCTGTTCTCCATAATTGTGGCCGGACTGAGCCAGGCGGATTAGCCCTGCGCAGATACTTCCCAAGCAATGTGGCGTTGCTTTGCAGCCATCGCGATCAGCTTCATGCTGCCCAACCTGGTTCCCGCGCAGACTGCTTCAACGGGCGCTTTATCAGGCACGACACTGGATCCATCCGGAGCACTCCTCGTCGGCACGGTGCTTAAGTTAGTGCGGCAGAAGGATGGTGAAACCCGGTTCGCTACCTCAGATGAGACTGGGCGATTCAGCTTTCTGTCCCTTTCACCGGGTATATACGCAATGCACGCAATTAGGCCTGATTTCAGGACGGTTACTGTTGATCACATAAATATTCATGTAGCCGAGACGCTTCGAATAACGCTTCATTTGGGGCTGCCGGTGACTTTAGAGAAGACTTTGGTCGCGGGCGACTCGGTTATGGTTCAACTGGAAGGATCGGCCTTGGGAAGGACGGTTACCCAGGAAGCAGTCAGTCACCTGCCACTGGTCACGCGAAACTTTGCACAGATTGCGGGACTCTCTTCCAACGTCACCACGGGAGTGTATAACGCCGGGGAACTCGGCAGCGGGGGTCTGGCACTATCACAAGTAGGGAAATCGAATGATGGGATCTTCGTGCACGGTGCGCGGTCCTATGACAACAACTGGCAAATGGATGGCATTAGTGTCAGTGACGTACTGGGGTCGGCGTCAGCCAGCGGGGGGATTCCGATTCCGAACCCCGACACCATCGAAGAATTCAAAGTGCAGACCGAACTTTACGACAGTTCATTCGGGCGATCCGCTGGCGCAAGTATCAGTCTCGTCACCAAGTCGGGGGAAAATACGTATCACGGAAGCATTTTTGAGTTTCTGCGGAACGATATTTTCAACGCCAACGACTTTTTCTTAAACGAAACCCATCAGCAGAAGCCGGCGCTCAAGCAGAATCAGTTTGGATTCGCTATGGGAGGTCCAATCCAGAAAGACAAGCTGTTATTCTTCGGATCCTATCAGGGAACAAGGCAGGTCAATGGACTGGCGGCTGGCCAAGCGAGAATCGGTTGCGCTGTCAGCGTGAGCGAACCCGCAATAACCGACAACCGGTCTCGCGCGGCACTAGGGCAGATCTTCGGTGGTATGCAAGGTGCATTAGGCGGTGTCGAGGTCAGCCCGGACGGCTCTAACATCAACCCTGTCGCTCTTGCTTTGCTTAATTACAAACTGCCAGACGGCAGCTTCCTGATTCCAACTCCACAAACGGTCGACCCTTCAAAGCCATTCGCAAGTAGCGGATTCTCGACATTTGCCGAACCATGCGACTTCCGAGAAGATCAGGGACTGGGAAATCTCGATTACGTCATTTCGGAGAAGAGTCGATTGTCGACCCGATTCTTTATCGCAGATTCCGATCAGTTGGTTACATTTCCATCAAACGGGCCAAACCCTGTCGCTAATACCCGTGGCTTTGAAAGTCCAGGAGATTCCGGCTTTGTTGTCTTCTCTCTTGCGCACACATACGTCGCGAGCAATGCGTCTCTTAACGAGGCAAGATTCGGTTTTGTTCGGACCAGGACCTACTCAGGGGCGGAAGCGCCGTTCAAATGGTCTGATGTCGGCGTATCAGAAAGCGAAATGAATGAGAATAATGAGCTGCCTACGCTGAACATTGTTGGATCCGTAAGCATGGCGCCTGCATTCCCTAGAACCTATACTCAGAATACTTTCTCTTTGGCCGATATCTTCACCTCGACTCACGGTGCCCATACTCTTAAGTTTGGGGGATCGCTCGCGCGCTTACATGAGGACTTCAACATCCCAGGCCTTGCTTCATCAGTTCAATTCCTCAGTTGGCCCGATTTTCTCCTGGGTCTGAATGCTGCCGAGAATGGCACGGGAACATTCAGCAACGTCTTCACATCCACCGACTATTTTGGACTTTTTGATAGGCACTGTACCGGATGGGAAGGTGCCGTTTTCTCGCAGGATGATTACAGGGTCCGGAACTCGTTGACGCTAAATCTTGGGCTGCGTTACGAACGCATCGGGCAACTCGGTGATGAGCTTGGCAGGAACTCGAGTTTCGATGTTACTAAGGCCAACACAACTCCTCCTGCCAACGGAAGCCTGGACGGCTACGTGGTCAGCTCTGCTTTTCCTGGAGCCATTCCTCCCGGTGTAACTCGTGTGAATAACAACTCGGGAACCTACGGCGACGGGCAGAACGCTCTTGCTCCACGACTGGGTTTTGCGTGGCGAGTATTGCCGAGAAGCAACCGGCTTGCGCTCAGAGGAGGTTACGGTCTCTATTACTCTCGGCCAACTGGGCAGGCGTATACCCAATCGATCTTGGGTGCGCCGTTCTCCTTGACCCGAATGAGTACGGGGCTGGCGAATGCAGGGGCGACATTTCAGGAGCCCTTCGCTCGACCATTTCCGATGCCGGCCTCATTCCCGTTATTTGTACCCTACTCTCCGACGACGAACACCAGCTTCAATACTCTCGCTCCGGATTTTAGACCGGCATTGGTCCAACAGTTCTCGCTGAATACTCAAGCAGAATTGCGAAGAGGCTGGCTACTCGAAGTGGGATATGTAGGTTCCAGAGGCACCCACTTGCAGCGGAAGCGCTCTCTGAACCAAGCACTCGACGCTTCGCCACAGGATCCAATTCGCGGCGTTACCTCGAACACGCTCGCGAATATGGGCTTGCGTGTCCCCATTCCTGGAATCCGCCCTGATGCACTTCGTGAACTGGAATCGGAGGGAAGTTCTTGGTACAACGCATTGGAGGCTAGTCTCACAAAGCGTCTAAGTCACGGGCTGGAATTTCTAGCTTCCTACACCTTTGCGAAGATTTTGGATTCCGATGGCGCCGACGTCAACGGTACATCAGGAGGGGGTTCGCTGACTCTCGGCGACCAGAATTCTCCTGGGCAGAGATGGGGACGGGCCAATTTCGACCGCACTCATCGTTTTGTTTTTAGTGAAACGTGGGCGTTTCCGAATCCATCGACAAGACTACGGCGCAGGGTCTTTGGCGCTTGGAATTTGGCTGCGGTTCTGACCATTCAGTCAGGAAGCGCCCTGACCATTGCGGATACGAACGCAACCAACGTATTTGGGATCAGTGAAGATCGAGCAGAGCTTAGCGGGGCCTGCACAAAAAATCAGCTGGTGAAAAGAGGCTCCGTTGATTCAAAGCTGAACAGCTATTTCAACGGGTCGTGTTTTACAACTCCGTCAATCATAGGTGCAGACGGAATCGGGACAGGATTTGGTAACAGCGCAACCGGAATTGTAGACGGTCCCGGCCAGGCCAATTTAGATCTGGCAATTTCAAAGGCCGTGGCACTGCAATGGCCCGTGGAGGCCAGTTCGCTCCAATTGCGGGCTGAATTTTACAACGCGTTAAACCACCCGCAATTTTCGAATCCAGATACGAATTTCACATCTCCGACTTTCGGGGTGATCACGAGCACCGCCGTTAACGCACGGGTGGGGCAGGTTGCATTACGTTACAGCTTTTGATTAAGTTGTTGTGCGATATTCGAACCCTTGCCTGTCATGGGATGAGGTGTTGAAACGATTTGAGAACATTCAGGACGCTGGTTGTTGAAGACAACGATGATTACCGCCGCTTCTTGCGGATAATACTGCAACGAAAGACGCGATGCAGGGTTGTCGCCGAAGCTTTCGATGGATTGCAGGCAGTGCAGCTGGCGGAAGAGCTTCAACCGGACCTGATTCTGTTGGACATCGGACTTCCCACGTTAAGCGGTATTGATGCTGCCCGGCGAATTCGTAAACGTGTTACTAAGTCCAGGATCTTGTTTGTAAGTCAGAATTCATCGGTCGAAATCATCGAAGCCGCTCTTGATGTTGGTGCCCTCGGTTACTTGCTGAAATCGGATGCGGCAGAGCTTCCGGTCGCTATCGATGTAGTTCTTAAGGGCAAACAGTTCATCAGCAGCGGGCTGGAAACGGCAATGGGATGCGCAAATTTAGCCTCTACCGTTTGACGCATCCATTCAAAAGTCAAATCTCCCAAGCTGCTCCTTATATCAGGCGAGCGTTAACCACGATGTTCCATTCTTTGAGCAACCACTCGGGAATGTAGCAGTGATTCCGGTTTTGTTCGCACCATTCACGCAACAATGAAGACTCAACCCATGACTCCGGGTTTGTGAGACCTAATCGCTCGATTTCAAGATCGAACAAAGGAGGACCTGTGGGCACCGGCAAAGGCCTGTCTCTCTTCCAGTCGGGATTACCCCTATGCTGCATTCAGTCCACCTGTGTAAGAAGCTTCGCTCGCAATAACTATGAGAAGTTAGGGGGGCGGGCTTTGGACGCAAGCACAAGCGTCGTTATAGACTATGGCCGCGGTCCCGCAGCATAATTTCTCTTTCCGAACATATACACGATTCCCAACACCAAGCGCGCTCGGCTCTGTCCCGTGTCTGCGAAGTGGGTGCGAAGAAAATCGACTCGGGCTCGACCTACCCAATGCGGAGAGATCCCGTAATCGGCGCCTCCGCCGAGCATCCACGTGAACGCATTATCTGAAGCTGACTGGTTGAAGTTTATCGTCGGTTGCTGAAGACTAGAATGTTCATTGGATGCGCCGAATTCTGCTTCAAAAAAGGGAAACAGCTTTGCAATATGTTTCTCTTTGTTCCTGAGCAAACCAGGAAAAAAGATGCGTGGACCGACGAGGGCGTCTTGTAAGTGGGTTTTGGAAATCAGAACTCCTGTCTGAGTCAGTTCAAACAACCCGAGATGAGAACTGTCCCAAACGCTGTCATAGTCGCCGGCGATCGAGACTCTGCGTGTGAACCAAATCGCAGCCCCGACATTGAAACCGTCCAGGCCGTTGTCACCAGAAATGTGCGTATATCCGCCGTTCACTTCCAAGTTCTGTGCAGAAGCGAATGGGAGGATAAGAAACAACAGCAAGAATCCACAAATTGACTTCATCTTCGTCTTCACCTTGGCGTCGAATTGTTGTGGCGAGTTGAAAACTAGAGCAGACAGACGAAGACGGGAACTGAAAGAAGTAACAGTAAAAAGTCGTAAGGATCAGTTGGAGGTGCTTTCCCAAGCGCCGTCAGACAGCGGATGACTTGCAATGCTTCTCAGAAGGTCTCTCTCTTCTTGTGAGAAGTTGTTGTATCGACCAGATTGGATCTGCCGCTCACGAGCCTTCGGAGGCATGGCTTGCAATGTCTGAATTACATTTTGTACTTGCCGGCGCCGCAGGCTCTGATCAGCACTGACGGGGGAAGGGTTTGGGAGAGTACTTCGGTTCGCGGTCAAAATGTGGTTGTCAGGTGTCGGACGATGAGAATTGCGTCCCTCCCAATTTTGCCGAGGGTCTCCAACGTCGCTGTTCGGGGCAGTGTCCTGGGGGGCGGGAACGGAACGAGCATAGCACGGGTAATAGGGACGGTAGTAAGGATACGGATATCCATACGCATATGGATAGGATGGCCAGTAGGAACCCCAACCCCATCCAAAACCAATACTGAATCCCCATCCCCAACCGAAACGCCAGCCAGGATACCCCCAACCATACCAACCAGGGTAGCCCCAACCCCGCCAGCCATAGCCAGAGCGCCAACCGTACCCTCCGTATGCTCCATGCCACGCCCCAGCGCCGTGAAATCCTGCTGCGCCTCCATGGAATCCGCCAACGAAAGCTCGACCACCTCCATGAAAACCTCCGCCCGGGCCGGCCAGCGAGACCTGTGGAAGACATAGAAGTAGGAGGGTCACAAGGACAACGAAAAGAGTTCGCGACACGACTGGTTTCAAGTAAGTAGCCCTCCGTAGGGATGAGCTCTGAAGTGGGTGTTTGTCTGGATAATACTTCTTCTCCTGGTGCAAGTTGCTACTAGTATTTCTAACAGTCGAAAGCCGCTCGTTTATGGAGCAATAACTACGGAGCAACACCAACGGACGAGCGTCTGGTAATAATTGTTTTGAAGCCTCGAAAGCGAAGATGCGAAAAATTGGCGAAGAAGACGATCGCTGCGCTTGCCTTCATGGGTATGCTGTTATTGGTTGTGCTACGGCCAGCTCTCGGCGCACAAGAACAGCCTCAGCAAGAGCGACTACATTTCGACTTCAGTCCATTTCTCGGATATCGCACCAGCATGACCTTTCCCCTTATGCCAAGTGTCACGAGAACAAACCCACGCATAGTAATTGACGGGAATCCCAGCTACGGAACTTCATTTGGCGTTCGACTCCGAGAAGAAGACCTGGTTGAAGTACGCTGGGCAAGGCAAGATTCCTATATTCACGGGGAAGAGATAAAGCCACAGCCTCAGCGCCAGCGCATGACTCTTGATCAATTTCATTTGGACTGCAGCCATGAGGCGTTTGTTGAAGACTGGCCATCTTGGGCGAGACCATTCGTAGTGGCCAGTATTGGCGGAACACATATTTCCAATAATCCTGATACCAGTTTCACGCGCTTCTCGTTTGGAATTGGTGGTGGAATTCGACTTTACGCCAGCCGCCATTTCGCAGTGAAAATCCAAGCAGAATGGGTGCCTGTCGTTATCGATCCGCAGGTAGCTGTTATTTGTGGTCCAGGTTGCATTGTTCACCTGGAGAGCACAGCGGGTTCTCAGGGAGAAGTCTTCGTGGCACCGGTACTACGATTCTGACCGAGCTTCGGCTTACTTAGTCCACATTCTTTGAGGTCGGAGTAAGTGGTACCGCTAGCTGTTGCGGAGTTGCTGTTCGGGACCAAGCAACCACTGATTGGCTTCGTCGTTCTGCGGTTCTTTTTGTCTGCTCTCAGGTTCTTCGTCTTCGTAGAGATAGGTTCGATGATGCTTGCGCTGTTCGATCTGAGCGGCTGCAGAGCGACTAAGAACTGTAGATTTCGAAGACATGTTCACACCTCCGAATTAGGCTGGATATAAGTTGTGAAGGGCAAGAGCACTGAGCCAGAGCAAAAGCTGTCTAGATGGCACCCGAATGTAAATAACAATGTAGCTCTTGTGTAACGTGCCGGGGAACGCCAGTCAATTAGCACTTTTTACAGTTCTCTTATACGGAGTTCGAGAGATGGGTGTTTCCAGAGTTGATTCCGTATATGGGCCTTGAAGCCGGGTGGCATACCAGCGTTGCAGGCTCCGCAGCGTCGTCAGCAGACGGATCCCAGCTGCCTTCGTTACGATATATGCGGCTTCAGTAGGAGTTAAGAATCACGCGTAGTTGGTCAGCCATCCTTAATGGCTCGATACAAGCACTGTCTACTTTGACAGTAGCGCAAGAATTCTCGCGTCTTTTATAACGACCCCGGGAAGAAAATTCCTGTCGGAAGGCAGCTCGGAGCAGGTTTTGTTCTACTTCGAGCTGCCTTGTATTGTCTGAACAAGTGTTTCGAGATTTGCCGCGCGGAGCCAGTAGCCAGCAAGGCACTTCTAGAACGAGAAGATGGTCTTTCGTTTATTCCAAGAGATAACGATCGGGAAGAAGAGTAGAGCATAACTGTCACTTGTTGCAGTACGTCGTACTAATAATAGAATGTCGTGTTCCATAAAACTGGAGAATGCTTTCCTCTGCTATTCGTAAATGCATGAAATGTGAGACGCGCTTGTTTGGATGTTAAACTGCACAGACTCGCGACAGACTTGCACTGGGGCGATTTCGTTCACAATGCAAATCTCCGACACAATTCCTTCCCACGCTGTTTCTTGGTGTCGATTCGACACTGTCGTTTCGATACGAAAATAGACAACTCGACCTGCGGGAACGATGAGCCATTGATTTCAATCTGCGGCTCAGGTCCATAAGAATCCCAGGCGTAGCCGTCGTGCTCCCTCGGAATTCTTTGCAGGTCAACCATAAAGAACCGAGAAGCCTCGGTTGTGGGGGAATTCACGATGAACCGAAGTGCAGTGACTTTCAGTAAGCTGTCTATCGCGCTTGCGATCCTGAGCTTTATGCTCGTGGGTGCCACATGGCTTCATAGCCAAGCTATTAGCGGCAACCTGACTGGTACGGTGACCGATGCCTCGGGAGCCGTTGTAAACGGCGCGACAGTTGACGCCACCAATAGCAGTACTGGACAAAAAGAAACCACTACAACCCGCGGGAACGGCGAATATGTCTTTACAAACTTACCTGTTGGTACGTACAGGCTCTCCATATCCTCCGCCAATTTCAACACTGCAACCCTCGATAACGTTCCGGTAGAACTCAATAGGACCAATAACGCGAACGTAAGAATGGAAGTGGGCTCGAGCAGCACCACGGTCGAGGTGTCAGGGCAGGCTCCCCCTGTCGACACTGCAACGGCTCAACTCTCCACCACCTACGACACTCAGATGTCCCAGGATCTGCCTCTTACTTCGACTGGAGGAACCGGTGCGGGAGTTCTGAACCTTTCGATGCTGAACCCCGGCGTTACCAATGCAAATGCGATGGGCCTCGGGTATGGTCCGTCCGTTGGTGGTCAACGCCCACGTGATAACAACTTCATGGTTGAGGGAGTGGATAACAATAATAAGACAGTGACGGGAGCGCTGATCACGGTTCCACCAGAAGCCGTAGAAAACTTTACGCTCATTCAAAACCAGTTCAACTCAGACTTCGGTCATTCTTCTGGCGGGCAGTTCAGCACGACAGTGAAAAGTGGAACCAACGACTATCACGGCTCTCTCTACGAGTACTTCAGAAACCGCAACCTAAACGCCGTAGATCAAACCTGGGTACAGCAAGGACTGACGAGCAATCCGCGGCTCGACAACAATCGCTATGGCGGCACAATCGGTGGCCCCATCATTAAGAACAAATTGTTCTTTTTTACCAACTTTGAGCGCAATCCGATTGGCTACGTTTCAGTCGGCGGTGGCACGGTCGCGGCGCCTACAGTTGCAGGTTTGGCGGCCATTGCCACAGATCCTGGTCTGAACAAAAACAATTTGTCCATTTTCCGGCAGTATGTTCCGGTAGCGACTACCCCAACCGGGTGCATCACGTACAACGGGACTGCCCTTTCCGGAGCTGAAACATTCAGCAACTTCAGCGCGCCAGCAAATGGCACGTGCGGGACTGGTACGGTTCAGGTCGGTAATGTTCCGATCGTGCCTTCAGCGTGGCAGAGTTGGACCAACTTTGTTCAGAGCGTCGACTACAACATGTCGGAAAAAGATCAGTTTCGTTTCCGCTTTATCTACAACAACGAGCCCTTGCTGGACAACACTGCCCAACTCGAAGCTTTCTTCGCCCCCTATAAGATCACCTACGAACTCGCCAACATCAGCGAGTACCACACGTTTTCGCCAACTGTAAGTAATGAATTTCGTTTCGGTTTCAATCGCTTCGACGAGAATATCGTCGTTGGTCAGCAAAAATTCCCCGGATTGGATCAATTTCCCAATATCACCCTATTCGATCTTGGCACGGGGCTGAATATTGGGCCTGATCCTAACGCTCCCCAATTTACCGTCCAAAACTTCTACCAGTTCGTCGACAATGTTTCCGTGCTGAAAGGAAAGCACAACCTGAAGTTCGGAGCAGAGTACCGCTGGTATATCTCACCCCAGGGCTTTACGCAAAGATCCCGCGGTGACTACGAGTACAACGCCACCCAGGTTTTCTTGGAGGACTTTGGACCTGATTCTTTCGGGCAGCGCAGCACCGGGTCGACCACCTATTACGGAAACCAGAAAGCAATCTACTGGTATTTGAACGACACATGGAAAATGAATCAGCATCTGAGTTTGAACCTCGGAGTGCGATACGAATACACAACGACTCCGATTGGTGAAGATCGTCAGACGCTCAACGCCGTCGCCAACACTCCGAGCATTCTGGTTCCACAAGCTAACAATCAGCCACTGCTCTTCAATGCGCCGCGTGCTCCCAAGAACAATTGGGCGCCGCGTCTTGGTTTCGCGTATTCGCCCGGAAGCAGCGGTAACACGTCAATTCGAGGTGGCTTTGGCCTCGCTTGGGACACACTGTACGACAATATCGGTATCCTAGCAGTGCCACCGCAAGTGGGTTCAACGGCACAGGCCGTCCCGCTTACCCCGAACTTTCTTGCCGACGGAGGCTTGAAAGGCACCGGCGGTAGCGGTATCACCACTTTGACGAGGGCCGAAGCTCTATCCCAAACCGCTAACTGGATTCCACCCGACGTCAAAGATCCTTACTCGGTGAACTGGAACCTTGGAGTACAACACTCGTTTGGGAAGAACTACACAGCCGAGGTCAACTACGTGGGCACGGCCGGCCATGCCCTCAGCTTCCAGGATATTCTCACTTGGCAATCGTCTGTCACCCCGACGAACTTTCTTCCAACCTACTTGACGGCTCCGAGCCAAGCGACACTGAATACGCTTCCACTGCAGCTGAACACCGATGGCTTAGGGCTGCCGCTCGTCGGAACGCGGGATCCCATCGTCCCCGCGTACGCGAATGCCGGCTTTGGGTGTACTCCAACGGGCGCGACTACTTTTGTGGGACCTTGCTTCCCATTCATCACCGCGTTTATACCCGCCGGCTGGTCCGATTACCACGGGCTTGACGCTTCACTTACCCGCAGATTCAGCCATGGCCTCTCGGTCAAGGCCGCCTATACCTGGAGTCATACGATTGACAACAGCACGGCGGACTTCCATAGCACTGACTTGACTCCGCGGCGTCCGCAGGACTTTTTCAGCTTCAATCAGGCAGATAAGGCGAACTCCGCTTTGGATCGTGCACAACGGTTCACTGTGGCGATGCTCTACGACCTGCCTTACTTGAAGGACGGAAACTGGTTCCAAAAGAATGTTATTGGCAATTGGGAGTTCAGCCCGCTGTACACGTATGAAAGCGGCGAGTGGGTCACCGTTCAATCCGGACAAGACGTGAACCTCAACATTGATGACGCAGGTGACCGAGTTATCTACAATGCTGCAGGAATCCGGGGAACAGGAAGCGATGTTACGCCACTTTGCAGATTCGCCTCCTGCAGTTCGCCTCTTGCCGGGCCAGTTGTAGCCTATGTTGCCAACAATCCAACCGCCCAATACATTCGCGGCGGTCCAGGCGCACTAACCACGACTCGTCGTAACACACTGCAAACTCCGGGCACGAACAACATTGACTTCGCTATCTACAAGAATTTGAATGTCAGCGAGAGATTCAAGTTCCGGCTGGGCGCACAATTCGCCAACATCATCAACCATCCTCAGTACATCCCCGGCACTAATCCGGGCTTTGGATTGGGTGTCAACGATGTCACCGGCTTTGCTACGACCACGACCGCGTATTCGTCGTATGTCCGTCCGGACAAGGCACAGTTTAATGATCCAAAGACGGTATTTTCGAGCAATGCACGCACCATCGGGCTGGTGGCAAAGTTTCTCTTCTGACCTCAACCCGGTTTCGTAACCACGGGAGGCTCGCAAGGGCCTCCTTATTTATTACATGCTGATTGTTTTAGTTGTAGGGCAAGCACAGGCGAGACATACAGGTGCGTTTTGGAGGATTCCACCCAGTGCGTCCAACATGAAATTCGCGGGGGCCAACTCGCAGAAGGACACAATTACGGGCACACAATTCTTCGGCTTGGACGTACTTGCTACTATTTAGAGCACCCCCCGGTGGCCTCTATGTGGTTGAAATAAATGTAAATTGGTGAACTGTCACGGCAGAGGCCGCGGGTTCGAGTCCCGTCGTCCCCGCCATTTGAATACCAGAAGATCCGGAGTCTACTTTGACTAGTTCATTGCGCCGAACCCGTGTTTTGTCCGGCACAGCTTGCAGTACTTAGCAGGCTCGGTGTTGTCGACGTTGTGGCAAACCGGGTTTAGCGTGCGCAGGTATGCGAAGATCGCTTTCAGGTCATCGTCCGTCAGGTTTCGGAAGTACGCCCATGGCATGATGTTGGAGAGCGGCCGCGTTTTGAACCCTCCATTGCGGATAACGTCAATAAACATCTCTTCGTTGAAGTAAGAGATTCCGGAAGCATCCGGGGTAAGGTTTAGCGCGTTTACTGTGATGATCTTCTTTCCTCCCTCCCATGGTCCCACCAGCGGTGCTCCACCGGCAAGATACATTCCGGGGAGTGGTTTGCCCATATCGTCGGTAGGCGTATGACAACCGTCGCAATGTCCTGCGGTCACGAGGTACGCACCATACTTCACCCGGTCCGAACGGTCGGGTTCGGGAACATGACCCGGCGGCGGCAAAGGCTGGAATGTCTGCTTGAGTTGTTCGGTGAGTCGAGTCTTCGGTTGCTTGACGTGAACGGGAGCCTGCGACCTCTCATAAACGATGACCGATGCCAAATCTTCATCCGACAAATTACGAAAATAGTAATACGGCATCAACGGATACAGTGTTCGCCCGTCGTGCCCAATCCCTTGCCGCAAAGCGCGGACGAAATCAGCGTCCTTCCAGGTGCCAGCGCCGTATTCGGGGTCGGGTGAAATATTCGGCCCGACCACACGGTTTGGCTTTTGCAAACCGAGTTCCTCGTTCGGGAAGACAAACCCTCCCAGTTTCTTGCCAGGAAATACTTGGATCGGACGCTTAGAAAAGTCATTTTCCGAATGACATATCGGACACTGCAGAAGTCCTTCCACCAGATATTTGCCGCGAGCCAGCCGCTCGGGTGTTCGCGGAATTGGCTCCATTTCGAGCACCGATCCGTTCGTCACAATCGACGCTTTCGTTGTGTCCTGCGATATCGTCGAAACTGTCATCCCAAGTAAAACCAAGGCCACAGTTGCGGCGGTCATGGCTACGCAAGTTCCAACTGTCGTTTGGCTTTTCACCAGGCCCCTCGCAGACTGAGATTTTTATTTGCGGCAATACGCGCGGCTGCAACAACCACACGGACGTACTGATTCGTGTCTTGATATCGACGAAATTTTAGCTGGTCTTTGCGGGGGACAAAGTTGTGCATCAGGAGCTGGCAAATTGGAACGAAATTGTCAGCTCACGCGAACCGTCGCGAATGCTACGCCCAGTGGAGGTACCTGGTCAAGCGGATTAACTGCCGCCATCCTGTACCGTGAGACCGAGGTTCTTGTTCAGAACCTCGAGTACCCGCGGCCCTGTTGGGGATCACGGCGACTACTTTCTACGTGGATGGCTTGCGGTACGCTGTACCCGCATTCTTGCCATTTTTATTGGTGGTCTCCATCGTGTATTGGAGATGCCGCCGTACTCCTCAGGCAGGTGAAACTCATAATCGCTAGAGGTTTTTTGGCCAGGAAACCTAAGGCGCGGCGACGCCGGATTTCGGTGACTGCATCGGCGCGTATTGATGACGAGCAAGAGGTCGCAAAACCGACCAATTGCGGCGGAGAGCCCAAGCGCAGTTGTATCGAGCCATTCCGTTTGCTAGCTTGGCGTAGATGTCGCCGCTGCCCGAACAAATCAGCAAGACCATTGAGACCCTTTACCGCTCGGAGTCGGGCCGGGTTCTGGCGACGTTGGTGCGTCTGCTCGGAGATCTGGATCTCGCCGAGGAGGCCATGCACGAGGCATTCGCCGCCGCGCTGGAGTCCTGGCCTCAGACTGGCATTCCCGACAACCCGCGACCCTGGCTGATTTCGACGGCACGCTTCAAGGCGATCGACGTGATCCGCCGTCGCGCGCGCTTCGATGGAGCACAGAAAGATCTTGTCGCCCACATGGAATCGCGCGTCAGCGATGTTCCACCCGGTGAAAATAAGGATGACGGGGAGATCGAGGATGATCGCCTGCGCCTGATCTTCACCTGCTGCCATCCCGCACTGCCACCGGAAGCGCAGGTCGCGCTGACCCTTCGCGAAGTTTGCGGCTTGACCACGGAAGAGATTGCCCGCGCATTCCTGGTCACGCCGGCGACGCTCGCCCAACGCATCGTTCGCGCCAAGACAAAGATTCGAGAAGAACGGATTCCCTACGAGGTGCCAGCGCCCCAAGAGTTGCCGGAGCGGCTGGATGCGGTGCTCCAGGTCGTCTATCTCGTCTTTAACGAGGGCTACTCGGCTGCGGCGGGAGCGGAGGTCACGCGGGCCGAGCTAACCCGCGAGGCGATTCGATTAGGCCGGTTGCTGACCCAGCTTCACCCGGAAGCGGAAGTGATTGGCTTGCTTGCCCTGATGTTGTTGCAGGAATCACGTCGCTGTGCGAGGGCCTCGCCGACGGGAGAGCTGATTTTGCTGGAAAACCAAGACCGCTCGCTCTGGAACCGCGAACAGATCAACGAGGGAGTGGCATTGATAGAGAGAGCCTTGAAATCCCGCCGCTTCGGTTCGTACACATTGCAGGCTGCGATTGCTGCCGTTCATGCCGAGGCGGAATCGTCCGCCGCCACCGACTGGCGACAGATTGTTACGCTTTACAACCAGTTGGTGCGAATTCAGCCTTCGCCGGTGGTGCTTCTCAATCGCGCCGTGGCTATCGCCATGCGCGATGGTCCAGAGGTGGGTCTGGCCCATATCGAGGCAGTGTTGGAGCATGGCGGATTGGCGAATTACTACCTGGCGCATTCCGCTCGTGCCGATATGTACCGCAGGCTGGACAGGACGGCTGAAGCTCGGGCTTCTTATGAGAAAGCGCTGGCGTTGACCCAACAGGAACCTGAGCGGCAGTTCCTCCAGAGGCGGATTGAGGAACTGAAGTAAAAAGCGGAAGCCGGAGAACGCTCGCGGCTGTCCCTGGCTTTTCTGAGATTCTTCACTCAGTGCGGGTAACCGAGCAGGACCGAACGTCAGAATGTAAGTCATAACCCTACGAAAGTCCCTTAGGTACTTAGAACCAAAGACCTTCGCGAGCGTCGGGTTTTCAGTGCTATACCCACCCTCTTGATGGTGCCACCGGAGATCCTCCGCCCGCCGATCAAAACGCTGGAGTTCGGAAATGACGACGGGTAAGAGCAAAGAAGCTCCCACCGAGCCAAGACAAAGAACTGAAATAATATTCGCGTCGGCTGTCGATTTTCGGTCTTGCCAACGACTATCTGATGAAAGATCGATTCTGGCAACAAAACGGTGATCTACGTCCTGGAACAGGGAACGAGTCATCGGAAACCAACCACAGAAAACAAGGAGAAGCATTCATGGCACAGTTTTTGGTTGCGGGTTACCTTCCCGACGACTACGACCCATCGGTCGAAACCGAAGAGACAGTAGAAAATATCCACGCGCTCAACCGCGAAATGATTGCTGCTGGCGTGAGGAAGTTAGCCTGCGGCCTTTCACCGGTCCGCAACACAAAAACGCTGCGGAAGCAGACCGACGGCAAGGTGGTGGTCACCGACGGGCCGTACACGGAAACCAAGGAGCACATCGGGGGTTTCTGGATCCTGGAGGCCGCCAATATGGACGAGGCACTGGCCTGGGCGCGCAAGGGGGCCGTCGCCTGCCGCACGGCGATCGAGGTGCGCGAGATGCTTTTCTTCCCGGCTCCGGAACAAGCAGAAAGCAAGTAATTAAGCTGGCGAACGTTGGCCAGTTTTCCCCTTCAACATCGTGGGTACCTGAGATCCATCCTACGAATCGAAACCGGTGTTCGGATGACACCGCTTATAAATCAAGAGGAGAAGAATCATGAAGTACATCTGCCTGGGCTACTACGACAAAAGTAAATTCGACGGAATGACGGATAGCGAGCGAGACGCCATGTTCGACACCTGCTTCGATTACGACGACCATCTTCGCGCCAACGGGAACTGGGGTGGTGGCGAAGCGCTCCAGCCCGCGGAGACCGCTCTGACCCTGTATTGGAAGAACGGCAAAGTAGCTACCACCGATGGTCCCTATGCCGAAACCAAGGAACAAATCGGCGGCATTCTTGTTCTCGAAGCTAGGGACATGAATCACGCTGTACAGCTCATCGGTCAACATCCGTCCCTGAAGTACGGCAATATTTTCGAGATTCGCCCAGCTGGGGATATGAGCGAAATCATGAAGGCGAGTGAGGAGCGCCGGCGCCAGCACGCCGCGCGCTAAATTCGCGCCAAGCGACCAATGTGGAAGTTACGGAGGAAAGCGATGACCCGGAACCAGATTCACCGCATTTTGCTGAGCGCATTCGCACTCGCCGCGGCTCTCGGCGCGGCGAAGCTTGCTCTCGCGCAAGACGCCAAACAACAGTACGCCAGCATGGCCCCACTCGATCAATATCTAATGGATCATGATGCCGAAATTGCGCTGGCCCGCAGCGCGGCACCGGAGTCTGTTTCCCGCGACGCAGACGTCCTGGTTCTGGGTCGTCATGGTTTCGAAACCGCGGTAAAAGGCAAGAACGGTTTCGTATGCCTCGTGGAGCGTGGGTGGACCGCCGCGCCTGATCCTGATTTTTTCAATCCGAAGGTGCGGGTGCCGATGTGTGATAATGCAGCGGCTGCGCGGTCCTACCTGCTCCGCACCCTAAAAATGACCGACCTAGTGCTGGCAGGACGCACCAAAGCTCAGGTGGAAGAGGCTATCTTTGCTGCCGTCGACAAACAGGAACTTCCGGTGATGGAACTCGGGGCGATGTGCTACATGATGTCGAAGCAAGGCTACGGCGGCGACAACGCCCCGCACTGGCCTTCACACGTCATGTTTTTCTTCTCGAATTTCGACCCCGCAAGTTGGGGAGCGAATTTGCCGGGTTCTCCGGTGATGGCGGTTAGCGACTTTTCCGAGCACCCGTCGGAGCACCTGACTGAGTTCGCCGTCGGCGTGCAACGCTGGTCAGATGGAACGGAAGCTCACTAGGCGATTGGCGAGCGACCAGCTCCAAGTTGCGCCATTAGTCGCAGCGAAGCGATACCAGCGGGTCAATTCGAGCGGCACGTTGAGCGGGAATGTAACAGGCGAGCAGGGTAGTAATCGCGAGAAAGATTGCGATTCCCCCAAATGTGAGTGGGTCAGTTGCGCGGACGTCGAAAAGCAGGGTTCGGATGAGCCGCGTAAGCAGGAAAGACGCAGCCAACCCAAGCGTGACGCCCGCAAAGGCTAACGCCATTCCCTGCCGCACCACAAGACTCAGGATGTTGCGCGGGGAAGCACCAAGCGCAATACGAATGCCCAGTTCTCGAGTTCCCTGGGTGACCAGATATGCCATGACGCCATAGATGCCAATCGTGGCCAGGACCAGCGCGACGCTTGCGAACATACCGAGGAGCAACATGGAAAAGCGCCGGCGAGCGAGGGATTCACCCACCCGCTGCTCCATGGTTCGAACGTAGTACATGGGGAGGTCGGGATCGAGGTTGTGCAGGGCGTTCTTGCAGGCGGACAGCAGCGCATCTGGACTGGTGCGGCCACGGAAAGCGACGGTCATTGCCCGCGTAGGAAATTGCGTGTGAGCCAGGTAGAAAGCGATTCGCGGGTTCGAGTCGAGCGAATCCTGCTTTACGCGTCCGACTACGCCAACCACGGTCTGCCAAGGATCCTTCGACGGGAATTCGACAATGCGCTTACCGATGGGGTTTTGTCCCGGCCAGAGTTGCTCGGCCATATACTCGTCGACAATCACGGCAATCGGCTTTGTGGCGTCATCCTGGTCGTTGAAAAATCGTCCGCGGCGCAGCGGAATTTCCATGGCTTCGAAGTAGTGCCCACTGACAAGCCGCTCATCGGCATTGAGGAATTTTTCGCCGGGAAGCGGCGTTCGCCCTTCCACGGTGATTGGCGTCCAAGCGAACGCTTCGCTCAAGGGAAGCGACGTTACTCCACCCGCCGCGATCGCGCCGGGAGAATGCTCAAGCCGATCCCAAAGTTCGCGATATGTATTCAAGATAGCCTGCTTGTCGTTGTATCGTCGACCGGTCATCGTAAGGTCAAACGTGAGCACGCCGTGCGGATTGAATCCGGGGGACACATCTTGCAAGCGGGCAAAACTTCGAATCAAAAGTCCTGCGCCGATTAATAGGACGACAGAGAGCGCCAGTTCCGAAATAACGAGCAGCCGCCGAAAATTATTTCCACGACCCCAAAGAGCGCTCGTTCCTGCCGATCCGCGGCTCGCGTCCTTCAGGGTGGAATGCAAGTCGAGGTTTGAAACGCGCAAAGCCGGCACAAGGCCGAAGAGTAACGCCGATAAAAACGAGAGCAGCAGAGTGAACAGGAGCACGCGTCCGTCCATAGCGACGTCCTGCAGACGCGGGAGGCTCTTCGTTCCCAGAATATGAATCCATCGCACGCTGAAAAGGCAAATCAGGACGCCGAGCGCGCCGCCGCACAACGAAATCACAAGGCTCTCGGTCAGCAGTTGCCGCACAATGTGCCATCGGGTCGCGCCTAATGCGCTACGCACGGCAATCTCCTGCTGGCGTCCCAGGGCCCGCGACAACATGAGGTTCGCAACATTGGCACAAGCGATCAGCAGTACCAAGCCTACCGATCCAAGCAGCACCCACAATGAGCGGCGCACATTGCCAACAACTTGTTCGAGCAGCGGCACGATGCTGAACGTCAAGCCGCCATTGGGCGGATAGTTCTCCGGGAATTCGCGGCGGAGGCGAGCGGTAATGATATTCATTTCCGCCTGCGCTTGCGAGACGGAGACGCCGCGCTTCAGTTTTCCAATGATGTTGTAGTCTTCGTGGTCGCGAACCTGCGAAGCGGAAGCGGCGAGCGGCAAAGGCAGAAAGATCTCCGCCTGCTCCGTTCCGTAGAGTAAAGGCAGGTTCTCCTGCGGCAGAGAGAATCCCAGCGGCAGGACGCCGACAATTTCGTAGGTTTGTCCATTGAGGATGATGGACTTGCCAACGATTCGCGGGTCGCGGCCGAACCGTCGCGCCCACATTCCGTCGGTCAGCACGGCTGTTGCCGGACGGCCCGGCGAATCTTCATCTGGCGTCAATAGACGGCCGAGAGCCGGATTTGCCCCGAGCATCGGAAGAAGATTTGATGAGACGCGAATGACTCCCACCCGTTCCGGATCGCCTTTCCCGGTCAAGTTGTAGTTGCCGCCAATCGCGATCGCCAGCTGTTCAAACCCATGGTGCTGTGTCTTGATATCGAAGTACTGCGCAGTGGAAAACCAATCTTGCGTAATCCCCAGGCCTGGGGAACGATTCCAAAGGATCGCCAAACGATCCGGGCTGTCGTAGGGCAGAGGGCGGAAAAGCAAGGAATTTGCGACGCTGAAGATGGCAGTGTTTGCGCCAATTCCAATTGCCAGTGACGCTGCCGCTGCCAAAAAGAACCACCGCTGCTTGGCGAGAGAGCGAAGCGCGAATCGAACGTCCTGCTCCCACCTGTTCATCGGAACGTCATGCTAGCACAGCAGTAAGCCTGCAACCGCACATCTTGACAGCGGAAAATCACATTGGGCGGGGGCAGTATCGCCTCAACATCACAGATGACCTGTTGCAGATTGTCTCGTTTAGAACAGCATTGCGTCGTCTCCCCGCTGCCGGAACTGCCGATTCGACCCTGACCAGGGGTTCATCTACTGAGGAGATTACCCCTTCTTCGATATAATCCCTGTGCGCTCTGGATTGGGACGAGGGGCCGATCGCGAGCGATTCCAAACAGAGCGACCGACTTGATGCACATACGTGAAGGGGTACAAGTCGCTGGCATGAGCGATGTCGGCTGCCAGCGAGAGAATAATGAAGATGCCTACGCCTACTGGGAGCCGGCCAGTGAGGTTGATTACCAGCGCAAAGGGCGGCTCGCCATTGTCGCTGACGGCATGGGTGGGCACGAAGGCGGGCAGGAGGCCAGCAACCTCGCAGTCGAAGCCATTCAGCAGATCTATGGGCAAGCTTCCAGCAGAGAACCCCAGGTACAGCTAGCGTACGCGTTCCGCGAGGCGCATGAACGCATCCACCAATCGGCAGCAGAGAATCCACAGTTGCGGGGGATGGGAACGACCGCGACTGCTGTGGTTCTGCTCTCTCATAATCTTTATTATTCCCACGTTGGCGACAGCCGTCTCTATCTGGTGCGGGAAGGGAAGGTCTCCCGTCTGACCCAGGACCACTCGTATGTGAGCCGCCTGGTGCAAACTGGCGTGATCACGTCGGAGGAAGCGGAAACCCATCCGCAACGTCATATCCTGACGGCAGCACTGGGCGCCGGAACGGAATTCTCGCCCGATATTCCCGAGCATCCCATTGCCTTGCAACCCGGAGACGTGCTCGTTCTGTGTACGGACGGGTTGTGGGGACAAGTGTCGGAAGAGGAGCTAGGCCGAGCGGTCACAGAAAATGATCCGACGAAGGCCTGTCGCGCGCTTGTGGATTTGGCCAAAGAACGCGGCGGCCCTGACAATATTACCGTTCAGGTGCTTAGAATCCAGTAACTTTCCAGCCCGTCCGATGACTATCGGACCCCCGCGATAACCCGGATGTAAGTCAACTTACTCTATTAAGCGAGTAGAGTTCGTGCCAAAATAGGGCCATGAAGATCTCGCAAAAAGGACTCTACGCCCTCCAGGCGATGATGATGCTGGCTCGCCGATACAACCAGGGGGCGATCCGCATCCGCGACATTGCTTACGAGGAGGGCTTGCCGGAGAAGTTTCTGGAGCTCATTCTCCTGGAGATGAAGAACGCACGCATGGTGGAAAGCGTGCGAGGAGCCAATGGAGGGTACCAGTTGCGGCGTGCGCCTTCTGAGGTCCGTTTGAGCGAGATTATTCGCCTTATCGATGGCCCGCTGGCGCCATTTGGCGACGCCGAGCAACTGCGAAGCTTGATCGATCGCGATGCCGATCATCGGGCGCTCTATCAAGTATTTCTGGATGTGCGAAATGCCGCCGCCCGCATTCTGGAGCACACCACGTTAGCGGATATCGTCGGCCCAAAGAGCCCTAAAAAGGGACGGAAGAAGAAAACTGACGAGACTGGTGTTCTGCCCATGGTGGTCCACGGACGGGGCCGGGATGCCTAACCTGCTCTGAACCATTTGCTGAATAACTGAATTTTGCCACGGCCATCGACTCCGGCATTTGTCGTTTGTAATTGTGATAGTGTCTATAGTATTAGTAGACATATATTTAGGAGCTTGCCGGAATGGCCGATTTCATTGCCAGTTGGGCTTAACCGACACAAAGCATTGCTGGATGCGGCCCAGTCCGCCTGCGCTCTTTATTCAATGTATGAGCAGCGAATCCAGGCGCGTAGGTCAGCTTCTCAGGACTGTAGAGCAACCATGTGAATTAAGGAGTTCTACGGCATTGGCCGGGGTCATCCGTAAGATCGTTGCCGTTTGATGCGCAATCTCTTTCACCGGCAGGTACTCTTCCTCCCTCCCAGTCGGGTCAGAAGTCGCTGTAAACACTTGAAATTCCGCCATCGCAGGGAAACAGCCGAATGGCATTGCACATGCAGTAAGGCTGCTAAGTTAATAAAGTCTATTAATTCGATGGACTTTATGGCATAATCATTACCCTTATGAGAGTTCTTGGAATCGGGAAGGGAAGATGAAGAAGTATCTGATACTCGCTGTGGCGGCCGTGATCTTCGGCTCGCACGTACTGACTGCCGAGACCGTGGTGCGTGTCGGGGCATTTCCAAACATCACTCATTCCCAAGCGATGGTAGGAAAAGCCAATGGATGGTTCGAAAAAGCGTTGGGACCGGGAGTGAAGATTCAGTGGACCACGTTTAACGCGGGCCCGGCAGCGATCGAAGCGCTTTTCGCCGGCGCCATCGATATGACCTATGTTGGTCCGAATCCTGCCTTGACCGGCTACGTTCGCTCCGATGGCGAGGCGCTACGCATAGTCGCCGGTGCCACCAGTGGCGGAGCAGGCTTAGTGGTTCGCAAAGATTCAGGAATTGAGAAGCCGGAAGACTTTCGCGGCAAACGTGTGGCCACCCCGCAATTGGGTAATACGCAAGATGTGGCTCTGCGCGCCTGGCTGAAGAGCCACGGATTGAAGTCAGTCGATAAAGGTGGCGATGTGCAGGTCATGCCCATGGCCAATCCAGATCAGCTCACCTTGTTCCTTAAGAAATCTCTGGATGCGGCGTGGGCACCGGAGCCGTGGGCCAGCCGGCTGATTGAGGAAGGGAATGGGCGGCTATTTCTTGATGAAAGAAGCTTGTGGCCACAAGGACAATTCATTACTTCCGAGCTGATTGTCTCAACCAAGTTTCTGAAAGAACATTCGGAAATCGTACGCAATTGGGTCCGGGCCCATGTTGAACTCACCGACTGGATCAACGGCCACCTGCCCGAGGCCAAGAAAATCCTGAACGACCAGATTCAGAAGGAAACAGGCAAAGCTTTAAGGCAATCGGTGCTGGATGAGTCCTTCTCCCGCCTGCAGGTGACCTATGATCCGCTTTCGTCGTCGCTGATGAGCGCAGCCAAGGCGGCCTTCGAAGCCGGTTTTATGGGAAAGCAAATGCCCGATCTCAAAAATATCTATGACCTCACGATCCTGAACGAGGTCCTGGCCGCCAAAGGCAGGAAGGCAATTTCATGACCCCCAAGCCAGCAGCGCAAGCTTCGTTTGCAGAGCACAGAAGCCCGAACCGCGGTGTGAACCGCTGGAAGACCACGGTTCTTCCGGGCAAAGGGAATGACAACGGCATTCCGAAAGTTGAGATTAACGGGATTTCGCTCAGCTACCGGACAAACGACGGCACCCGGCTGGTGGCTTTGGATGACATCAATCTGAAAGTCGGGGCAGGTGAATTTTTGTGCATTGTCGGCCCGTCCGGTTGCGGCAAGTCGACGCTGCTGCATTTGATAGCGGGCTTGCATTCCCCAACTTCCGGCAATGTACTGGTGGATCAACAGCCGGTTGCGGATCCGGGCACGGATCGCATCCTGATTTTCCAGGAGCTTGGCTTATTTCCGTGGCTCACGGTGGCGGAGAACGTTGAGTTTGGAATGAAGATGAAGGGCGTTCCAAAAGCCGAACGGGAAGAAAAGATCGAGAAATATTTAAGGTTAGTGCATCTGGCGAAGTTCAAGCGCAGCTATACGCATCAGCTCTCGGGCGGAATGCGGCAGCGGGTGGCGCTGGCGCGCGCACTAGCCGCCGAGCCGGATGTCCTCCTGATGGATGAGCCATTTGCCGCGCTGGATGCGCAGACTCGAGATCTTCTCCACGACGAACTGGAGCGGATCTGGGCTGAGACTGGCCGCACCATCATCTTCGTAACGCATAACGTGCGTGAAGCTGTGCGGCTGGGAGATCGAGTTGCACTGCTTACGTTCCGGCCAGGGCGGGTGAAGCGTGAGTATGCAATCGACTTGGAGCGTCCGCGACAGCTCGAGGATGTGAGCGTGGCCCAAACCGCACGCGAGATCCTGGATGACTTGCGTGAAGAGATTAACAAATCCCTGGAGGAGCAGTACGGCTATGAAGCGGCTCAGTAAGCATGCCATCTTTTACGCGGCGCTAATAGCGGTCTGGATTCTTCTGGTAAAGCTGAGGATCTGGCCCCCGTACGTATTTCCCGGCCCGCAGGGAGTGTTGCAGTCGCTGTGGGCAGGATTCTCGGATCATAGCTTCTGGATCGCAATTGCAGTCAGTATGAAGCGCATGCTGTTGGGATACAGCCTCTCGGTAGTGCTGGGGATGATTCTCGGCTTGGGTGTAGCAAGCAACAAATTTCTCGAAGAAACCATGGGCGGCCTGCTAGTCAGTCTGCAGAGCCTGCCAAGTATTTGCTGGCTACCCCTCGCGGTGCTGTGGTTCGGTCTAACCGAAAAAGCGATTTTGTTCGTCGTGGTCATGGGATCGTTGTTGTCGGTCACGATCGCCATGGAGACCGGTCGGCAGCAAATGCCAAAGATTTACGGGATGGCGGGCCGCAATCTCGGCGCGCGTGGCTTCAAGCTGTTCTGGTATGTGTTGTTGCCGGCCAGCCTTCCTTATATTGTCTCCGGGTTGAAGCAGGGATGGGCATTTGCCTGGCGCTCGCTGATTTCCGGTGAAATGATTTTCGTGAGCCTCGGACTTGGGCAGCTTTTGATGATGGGCCGAGACCTGAACGATATGAGCCAGGTGATCGCGGTCATGATCCTGATTGTGGCAATTGGGTACGTAGTAGACGGTTTAGTGTTCCGCAGTATAGAGCGCCGGTTGCAGGACAAATGGGGACTCGCCCCGGCCAGCTAGAAGCAGGCGCTCTCAGGTAATTCCCGGGTACAAGCTTTTCTTTCTCCCTCATCGCATTGTTGTGTGTTGTAACACTAGTAAGTTAATGG